>Ga0326728_10003803_pt1 | contig 45938 bp, 31 predicted proteins | sample MB3enrmetagenome_FD_207602 | JGI IMG/M metagenome (GOLD analysis project Ga0326728, IMG submission 207602) | Lab enriched peat soil microbial communities from McLean, Ithaca, NY, United States - MB31MN | ecosystem: Environmental > Terrestrial > Soil > Wetlands > Peat | place: USA: New York...
TCGTGCACGTTGCGTTGGCCGAGCACCCGCCGTTGTCCGTCGCGCACGAGTTGATGGCCGTGCAGGCCGCACCGTTCCCGCTGTAGCCGCTATTGCAGACGCACGTGTTGGTGCCTGGTCCGGTACTCGTGCAGGTCGCGTTGGCCGAGCACCCGCCGTTGTCCGTCGCGCACGAGTTGATGGCCGTGCAGGTCGTACCGTTTCCGCTGTAGCCGCTATTGCAGACGCACCTGACCGTGTTCGGGCCCGTGCTCGTACACGCTGCCGTACTGGCGCATCCGCCGTTGTTCGTCGCGCACGCGGCAATTCCGACGCACGTCGTCCCATTGCCGGTGTAGTTGGCGTTGCAGGCGCACGTGTTGGTCCCAGCGTCGGTCCTCGTGCATGTTGCATTCGGGTCGCACCCGCCGTTGTTCGTCAAGCAGGAGTTGACCGCCGCACAGGTCGTGCCGTCGCCCGCATAGTTGGCCTTGCACGCACACGTCCGCGTCCCTGCGTCTGTGCTGGTGCACGTTGCGCTGGGGTCGCATCCGCCGTTGTCTGTCCAGCAAGCATCGACGGGTTGGCAGCTAGCACCACTATAGCCCTGGTTGCACTGGCAACTCGGCGTAGGGGAGCCGTTGGGCGTGCACGTCGAGTTGGTTGGACACCCGCCGTTATTGACATCGCAGGGGCTCGACGGGGCGTTGGCATCGGTGTTGCCGACGCACTGGCTCGTCCCTTCCGCGCATGCCGTGGCTGCGGCGTCCGTCGTCGCATCGCCCGCTGCTGCATCCAGGCCCCCGCTCGAAGAACCGCTGCTCGACGAGCCAGACCCGGAGGCGTCGGTGCTCGCTCCGGACGACGAAGTCGCGTCCACTGCTGCCGCGTCTCGACCGCCGCCGAAAGAGCCGCTGCCAGACGAGGAGCCGGACGACGAACCCGCGCCCGAGCTGCTGCTCCCCGAGCTTCCCCCATCGTCCGAGCCCGACGCCAGGTACGGATTCGCCGTCCCTAGGATCGAGTTACACGCCGGACCCGCAACGACGATCGCCAGGGCAGCCGACGATGTCCGAATGCGCGCGATCCTCATCACCATGCTCCTGTCAGAACAAAACCTGCCTCACGGCTGCCCACGCTCGGCCCGGCTTGCACGGGAACGCTCGGCGCCAGAGCGAACATCGTGACACCGGCCGCTGCAAGCACGCCCCCGGCGATGAATAACGCCGTCGAGAGGTTGCCCGCGTGGAGCGAGTCGTCTTGCTTGTTGACGGCATTTTCGTTTTGGCACAGGCCGCTCGGGGCGCAATTCGCACCGTTCTTGCTGCTTATCGCCATCAGGCCGAAGGTGGTGCCAAAGCCGAGGGTGACAATCCCGACGCCCCCGGCCGCCAGACCGACGGCCTTCCACGGGAACGCGGACGCCCGCTCGGCCGGCGGGCTGACAGAATCACTCGCCGGGGTGGATGTCGCGGGCGCCGGGATCTCGACCGGCAGTGGCGGCTCCTGAGCCGGGACGGGTGCAGGCTTCTCCACGGGCTTTGCCACCACCGCCGCGATGCGGATCTCCTTCTGTCCCTCGGCCACGAGGACGGTCCTCTCCGTCTTCGTCCCGTCAGGCGCCTCGAACAGGAATGTGTGCGTCCCCGGGTCGATCTCCACGGAGCGCCCGTCGATCTTGTCCGCCAAGAGCTTTCCGTCCACTGAGACCTTCACGCCACCAACGCCATTGCCGCTGGCGTCGGTCGCGAAGGGCACGACCGTGGGAAGGCTCGTCTGCACCTGCTCAAAGTACATCGTGCAGTCCCTCTGCAAGACGAGCGGGCACCCTTGTCTGGCGCACACGCGAAAGGTGTCGCGGGCCTCGACGAGCCGGTGAGCGTCGCGCAGGGTCTGACCTTGCGACGCCGCGTCAAGGCACGCAGCCCTGTCACCGGCATGGGCGGGCGACCCGAGCAGAATCATTGAGGTCACGAGGCTGATGACGAGGCTCGCTTTCATAGTTCTTCGTGGGCTCGCTAGAGGCATTCGGGCTTGTACTCGCGGTGGCCCGCCCCATCGATGAAGTACGGCGGGTCGCAGTTGGTGGGGGACTTGGGCGGCGAAGGGGGCGCTGGTGGCTTTGCGGTGGCCGTAGCGGCAATGGCGGCAGCAGTGGGCGCCCCTCGGGCGAGCCCGTTCGTTTTCGGCGTGGTCGGGGGCTTCGTCATCGCGGGTGATGCCGCTGCGTCACTTGGCGTCGCCACGCCTTGCGCAACCGGATCGGGAGCCGGCACGTTGCTTACTGTCGGCGGGGGCGACGGTGCTGCCGTGGCCGATCTGGGCGATGGGGTTGCCGAGTGCATGGGTCGGATCCCGAACAGCGAGATGCAGGCCAGCGCGACCACCGTTGCCGCTCCGAAGATGACGCCGGGAAGCTTCCAAGGCCCATTCGTAGCCGCCATGGCTAGCCGCACCAACGACGGCGAGTCGGACACGGGTTGCGCCGTCGTGCCGCCCGAAAGGCGGGGAAGGCTTGGACCGCTCTGCTGGGTCTGGGGCGTCATCCGGGCGACCACAGGAAGTGGTGCAGGCTTGGCCGTGTCCCCGCCTGGAGAGTGCGACAGACGAGCTGGCGGTAGATGCGGCGTCAAGCGCCCTGGGTCGCTCCCTGCAACCAGATCTGCCAGGGCACTCTTCGACGGCTGCTCCCCGAACGCGTCGACGCTGGCCCTCTCGATGGCCTGCCGCATCGCCTCCGCACTCGACCAGCGAGAAGCCTTCTCGAACGACAGGGCGCGGTCGATGACCTGCGCGACAGGGGCAGGCACGTCCGACACTACGCTCGCCAGGGGCCTGGCTCGCGCCGTGGCCGCGTGGATCATGAGCTGCGCGGCGTTCTCCCCCTGGTGAACGAACTGTCCACTCAGCAGCGTGAACAAGGTTGCCCCGACGGCCCACACGTCGGTCTGCCCGTCGATCTCGCTCGCTCGGGCGTACGCCTGCTCCGGCGCCATGAAGGCCGGCGTCCCCATCAGGACCCCTGTGCCGGTGGCCTTGCCTCCGGACGCTGCGGCGTCCCTCACGCGGGCGATGCCGAAATCGAGCACCTTGAGCGTGCCGTCGCGCATGGCGAACAGGTTGGCGGGCTTGATATCCCGGTGGACGATTCCCTTCTCGTGAGCGGCAGCGAGCACGTCGAGGAGCTGGTCGGCCACCGAGAGCACCGCGCGCAGAGGAAACCGCTCGCCCATGCGCTCCCAAAGGCTCTCTACGACGGCCCCCTGAAGCAGCTCCATGACGAGGAACGCAGCCCCGTCCTCGGCCACGTCATCGTCGGCCACCAGCACGGCCCCGGGGTGCTTGACCGAGTTGGCAGCATACCCCTCGCGCAAAAAACGTGTGCGAATGTCCTCGTGGATGCTCAGCTCGGGATGGAGCATCTTGACCGCGAACTCGGCCTGGTTGCGGTGCGTGGCCTTGTAGACGACGGCCATCCCGCCGATGCCGAGGACGCGATCGAGCCGGTACTTGCCGCACAGGACGGTACCCACGCGCCCTTGTGCGCCGGAGGTCACCCCATCGGGTTCCGCTGTAGTCATCGCCCTGCGCCTCCTGAAGACAAGACCCGTGCGCTTTCCCAGGACTGGGCCGCGAGACTACGGCAAGGTCATGCGTGACGTCCATAGGGCAGCCCCGGAAAGCGCAGGTGACAATCCGCAGGTCGCGGTCCGGGAGGAGCTGTCACTGCACGCCCGGAGGTTGCACGAGCACTCGGCAGAGCTTCGCGTTTTTGTAGCCGGCGAATAGGCAGGCAAGGGGTCTCGGGCGACCAAGCGCCTGCGGTCACCTACAACGAATTGTCGGTCCATCTGGATCGTGTATCCAGGCGGAAATCGTGGTCCGAAGGATGCGGAGGAGAGGTCATCGGCGATGTCCCGCGAGCCCGTGCCTCACTAACGAATCCCCCACCAGAGGTGGGGGGTTTCGAGAGTGAGCCGCTCAAAGCGGCTGGAGTTGGGAGCCGCTCGCGAGCGGCTCTGGGAGCCACCTGAAGGTGGCGGGCCTATTTGATCAAGTTAAGCTGGTCGTTGCGCTTGTCCTGCGCTTCTTGCTCGCGAATGTACCGTCGAATTACGGCTTCGTCTCTCCCGACGGTCGAGACGAAGTATCCCCGTGCCCAGAAGTGCTGGCCAACGAAGTTCCTCTTCCGATCCATGAACGTGCGCGCGATGTGGATCGCGCTCTTTCCCTTGATGAACCCGATGACGTGCGCCACCGGGTACTTTGGCGGGATCGAGATCAACATGTGAACGTGATCCGCCAACAGATGGCCTTCCTCGATCCGGCTTTCCTTCTGCTCTGCCAGCGCTCGGAACGCCTCGCCAAGGTGGCGCCTCAGCTCTGCGTACAGAGCCTTGCGCCGGTACTTCGGGATGAACACCACGTGATACTTGCAGTCCCACTTCGAATGATTCAGGGTCTCGTATTCCATCCGGGATCCCCTTCGTGTGCTCTGAACGGCTCACGAAGGGGGCTCCCTCTCGAAAACCCCCGGAACTGTCAAACTTTGAATGCCTCCCCGGCAAAGCCGGGGGGTCTCCGGTTTGACTAGCATTTCGTGGCCCTGGTCACCCACTTGACTCCCCCCATGTCATCGCGCGTACACGTGCCTGACTTTCGCGCCGCTCAGACTGTTGACGAGATCGCGCAGTACTGTGGCGCGACGGCCGAACTCTTTGACACGGTTACCTCCGATCCGAGTCGTCAGCGGTTCTATATTCGTCACGAAATCCCGAAGCGTAGAAAACGTCCCGCAATGGGCACTCGGACGGTCTGGGAGGTCCCGGACGGGCCTCTCCGCGACGTGCACAAAACGCTTGCGCGGCGATTTGATCTATTCGCTAGGCTAGTTGAGCCGCGCTATCCTAATGAATTCGCTTTTGGCTACGTTCGCGGAAGAGGTACCCAGAAGAATGCAAAGACGCATTGCGGTGCACCGTTACTCCTTCGTGCGGACATCAAGAACTTCTTCCCGACGAGAACCACCGCACGCCTTCAGCGAGTCTTCATGCAGTTGGGGATTACGCGAATCTGCGCCGCATCCCTTGCTACCTTCTGCACAGTGAACGATCAGCTGGCACTTGGGTTTCATGCCAGTCCACTTTTTGCCAATCTCGTTTGCCTGGACCTGGACCGCCAGCTCAGCGAGCTTTCAGCCGCGCTCGGATGTGTTTACACTCGCTACGCGGACGACATGACATTTTCCGGCGCTGGCCCGCTGCCGACCAGAGAACGCCTCACACAGATTGTCGAGGCAGCTGGGTTCAACCTATCGACTTCAAAATTCAGGCTTACAAAGCTTGGGCAGGCTCACTACGTAACCGGATTGAGCGTTAGCGACGGGGCCGATCCTCACGCTCCGCGAGCAATGAAGCGCCGACTAAGACTCGAACTCTACTACGCGAAGAAATATGGATTGGAGCAACACCTGGGGCGCCGCAGTGAGCAGTCGTTTCAGGCAGGTGTAAACCGAATAGATGGCCTTGTTCGCTATGTCTCCGGCATCGAACACGCAAAACGCCAAGCGCTTCGAGACTCATGGAAGTCGATTCTCAACGCATGCCATTCAAGACCAAGCTACATGCCCGTCGAAGCGCGAGCGTTTCGAAGCATTGCGTTCGTTATCGACGAGGGAGAATTCAGCCGTGGCGATACCAAGTACCTTGGCATGGCCTGCGCCACTACGGAAGACCTGGAGAAGATTCGAATCAGCGTTGCCGCAATGGCGCGCGAGTATCGTGCCGACCCCTTTGCTCCTGGAAGACCCAAGAAGGTCGATACGAAGGGACTTCACTTCGCCGACGTTCCCGAAACTGTCCGAGATAACGTCGTCAAGATGTTGTCCTTCCAACCATTCCGAGGGTATGTCGCGTTTGCGCCATATGATGGCAGCAAGGAGTACGCTGCCTTATACCTCGAATTGCTTAAAACACTCCTCGTTCGTCGATTTCAGGCGGCGGACCGTGCCGAGGTCACCCTGTTCGTGGAAGAGAATCCCAGGATCCCACCACACGATATACAGGAAGTCGTTGGCACCGTATATCTTTCATTGGAGACTGCTAATAATCGACGACCATTCGAGTTGCCCACACTGAAGATAGCAAGGAAGACCCAAAACCATGAGCTTGTGATGCCCGACTTCATGCTGGGGACACTTGCTCACTACCTAGATCTGCACAGCGAGCGAACCGAATTGCAGCGTCTCCGATTTGAGCGCCTCAGGGACAAAGTTCGAGTTGTGCTCGATTTGGAGCGACATATCGAGTTCTCGAGGCGTCGTCCATTGCTTCCTTGGAGCACGCCGACACAAGCGAAACAGTAACAGCTCAGGTTAGCCGCGGGCACAGGTCCTCTCGACGTCCACCTTGGCAGGGTGGCCTCGAAGCGTTTCAGACCGTTTCAGATCGTCACGAGCCCGTGGTGTCCGGAAACCCGTCGCGGCATATTTTCGCACGATCGGCAGCCAAACCGTAAGCTTGAACGGGCATCGAAGACCGGGCAGGTTCCGTCCGACGCCATGCTCCTCCCGGTCACGCTCCCGTTCATCATTGCGATGGTGGCCTACGCCATCAACGAGCGCATGGCGCGTCGCGTTGACCACCTTCGCGAAGAGGTTCGGGTTGTGAAGGAGGCTCTCGCAGCGTCCACCGGCAAGGCGCGGATCGATCTGACCGCCGAGCAGCGACGCCGCCTGGCGTTGAATGGCAAAGCTCCCACTTCCGAGGAACGAAGGGACTGCTGCCAGATCGTGCAACCGGAAACGATCCTCGCCTGGTTCCGCCGACTCGCCGCGCAGAAGTACGACAGCTCCAAGTCGCGTACGCCGGGGCGGCCCCGCAAGTCGACCGACATCCGCAAGCTCTTTGTCGATCTGGCGCACGACAACCCGGGCTGGGGGTACACCAAGATCCGCGACGCACTGCGCGGGTTGAAGATCGATATCGGGCGCACGACGGTGGCAAACATATTGGCGGAAGCGGGAATGGAACCGGCGCCCCAGCGCCGTCGTAAGCGGACCTGGAAGCAGTTTGTTGCAAGCCACTGGGAGACGTTGCATGCGTGCGACTTCTTCAGCGTCGAGGTCCTTGGCGCATTCGGGACAGTCCGTTACACGGTGTCTTTCGTCATGGAGGTGAAGACCCGCGCCGTGCAGATCGCTGGGGTCCGCATCGCTCCGGATGGCCATTGGATGAAACAGATCGCGAGGAATCTTCTGGATCCGGTGGACGGATTCTTGCGCAACGCAAGTTACCTAACGCTTTTGGGAGATCCCCCGGCTCTGCCGGGGTGGCTCCCTGCGTTTGACATTTACGCAGGTCGTCCATGCAACTGCGCTTCGTGAGCCGCTCAAAGCACACGAAACGGAGTAAGCATGAACGATTACGAGAACCTAAGCCACACGACGTGGGAGTGCAAATTCCACATCGTGTTCATCCCAAAGTATCGTCGCAAAGCGCTGTTCGGGAAGCTGCGCGAGCACCTCGGTCCGGTGTTTCGCAAGCTTGCCGAACAGAAGGAGAGCCGCGTGGAGGAAGGACACATCATGGTGGACCATGTCCACATGCTGCTGTCGATCCCTCCGAAGATCGCGGTGTCGAACGTGGTGGGTTACATCAAGGGCAAGAGCGCGATCCACGTAGCGCGCACGTATGAGGGCAAGCAGCGCAACTACGTGGGTCACCACTTCTGGGCGCGCGGCTACTTCGCCTCGACGGTCGGGCGCGACGAGAAACAGATTCGGGAGTACATCCGGCAGCAGGAGAAGGAGGACAAGCGCCTCGACCAGCTTCTCTTGACGACGTAAGGCCCCGCCACCTTTAGGTGGTTCACAGAGCCGCTCGTGAGCGGCTCCCTCATCAAACCGCTTTGAGCGGTTCACGCGTAAGCGTCTGAACCCCCCGGCTCTGCCGGTGGTTTTTCAGTCCATGACCGAGATCCGGTGTTCACGGAGGCCAGAACGGCGCTGCTCAAGACCGGCGGTGTGACGTGCGTGCCAATTCCGGCTCAGAGTCCGAATTGCAATCCGCACGCGGAGCGATTCATGAGAACTATCCGGAGCGAGTGCTTGGACCACTTCGTGATTTTCGGTGGACGGCACCTGCGATTCCTTCTCAATGAATTTATTCAGCACTATCTGACGGACCGCTACCACCAAGGGATCGGCAGCCAAATCATCAGGTCACAGGCATCGCCAAGCACCAACGGCCGGCCTCTCGGCGCGATCAGATGCAGGTCGCGCCTCCGCGGACTACTCAATTACTACTGCCGCGAGGCTGCATGACGCTCGGCGACAGCTTTTCGGACAGTACGGGACTTGGATCGGGCGGACCGAATGCTCGTGTGAAGACGAACACGAAGTCTGTCGTTTCGCCACGCGATGAATGGATGACCGGGCAACCGCGGCAGCGCGTGCCAGGCAAGGGCGATTGGCGAGGCGAGCACGAGTAGAGTCGTCAAGTAGTCCATCCACCAGATTGCCAGTGGTCGCGCTCGCTCCCTCGAATGCGCGCGGTTTTGCTCAACCTGGGACACCGCAGCGGATCCGATTTCGGGCCCCGGTCCGGGAGGCGGCGGACAGGCTTCGAAGGGCGCTTGCCCGAGATACGGCAGAGTCCAGTCGATTCGCCCCTCGAAATGCTCCCCTGCCATGCTGTTGGCGGCAATCAGGAACTTCTGGCTGGTCAACTGCGCTCGAGTGGCTTCCAGCGCCTTGAACCGAATGCGGAATCGGTCGACCATGGTGCTTCGTGCCGCCCGAAATGCTACGTGGAGCTCGGCGCCCGTGGCGGCGAACTTGGAGTTCGCCGCGTTCGGCCACGCCAGCCTAGCGAGGCTGGGTCGATCGACGCTGTCCTCGGAACCGAAGCCGATGGTGACGATCGGGACATTGAGCTCTCTGTTCCGCTCCAGCACAGGGTCCAGGCCGGTCAGGAGATCCGGGTCGTCGTCGTTGTGCCCGACGTCGTTCTTTCCGTCCGTCATGACCACTAGCAGCACGACGGGCGGGTCCGCGTGCTCGACAGCACTCTGCCTTCGCGCTTGGTCAATCACGGCCAACGCCGCCAAGGTGGCCGAGTAGAGGCCGGTATTCCCAGCCGGGTCCGGCAAAGAACGGACGATTTCTCGGGCTGTTTCGACGTCATCCGTGAACGGCGCATCTTCGATCGTCTTGGCCACGGCGCGACTGGAAAAGGGGGCGATGGCAACGTGATCGATGCCGGGCTCGAATCCGTTAAGGAACGTCGAGGCGGCTTCCTTCATCACGTCGAATTTCGAACGCCCCTCCCCTGCCGGCTCTTTCATGCTCCCGCTTCGGTCCAGGAGCAAAAACGCATAACGCTGTTGCTGAATCTCCGCGGCGACATTCGGGATCACCCACACGGTTTCCAGCGTTTGCTCCTGGCCATTCTTGACGGTTACGGCCTGCCGGGCCGCCTCTCTATTGGGGAAGCGCAGCCCGGCCGGATCGCGATTCCCCCGAGCGGCAAGCTCCGCATCGAAGCAAGGGCGCTCGGATCCGACATCGCAACAGACGAGTCGCGGTTTGCTCGTCGCCACGAGCTGTCCCAGTTCGGTCGCGTGGGCTTCTTGGGCGCTCAGCAAGACCGCGGCTGCCACCGATGCAACCACGATCTCGAGCGTCGTATCGCCAACACGAACCCTGCTTTCTTTGCCTAGCGGCGCCGACTTGTCAACGAGCTCCTTATCGTCCACGTAGATGGGGAGCCTGGGGCGCCCGTCGGGTTCCCGATTGTCGACGTGCGGTCGGATGACCAGTTTCCCATCCTGCTCTAGGATTTCGGCGTGGGCCGGCGCCAAGTTCGGGTCCGGAAGCTGAATTCGCTGCTTGCCGGGCGGCACGTGTCCAATGATCACTCGATCGCCGCGCGCGAACTCCCATTCGCGTTGGCCGGGCACGTATCTTGAACTGACGAGGCGGATCCGCGCCTTCCTGACCAGCAGGATGGTCACCGACGATCCCAACGAAATGGCAAAGCCGGTAATCGTGAGCGCCAGCGCATTCGCCCACTGCGGCGCGACCCCAAGCAGGCAGGCGCGCAGAACTCCACCCACCAGACCGCCCATCAGGCCGCCGAGCGTGCTGAAGAGAAATCGAAAGGGCTGAAGACCATGCGTCCAGCACGACACGCTGGCGCCGACCATCGCGCCGGTTACAGCCCAGGCCAAAATGCAGGCGCGGATTTGCTCCGCCGGGGAAATATGATGAGCGTACAGCCAGCGCGCGAGGATAAACCCTGTGTTGCAACAGCCTGCCGTCATGAACGAAGCGGCCCAGACGCTCGCGAGCGATTGCCAACGCCAGGGCGTCCTCCCGAGTCGGGCGTTCCATCTGGCGTTTAACACGGAGCAGACCACCGAGATCGTGACAACGGCGAGCGCCAGATACGCGCCCTCGAGCATCCAGTAACGTTCCTGGCTCACACGAACGAACCGCACGGCGAGGCTCGAAATGGCCCACGTAGTGAGGCCTCCCGCGGCCCCGCAAAGCGAAAGATAGTAACGCTGCTCATCGGGACCCAACTTCTCGGGCCCCCGCTCCTGGGGACGCAGAGGCGCCGTCGTGCACTGACGTTTGCCGATGGGGGCGGAAACTGCTTGGCCCTCGAGGGAAGCGTCTGTCGGCTCTTCGATGGGGTAGATGACGTCGGGGTGCCGGTCCGGTCGCAGGAGCCGTTTGGCCTTCTCGCTCGTGGTCGTATCCACGTGCCGAGTAAGCCTGACGAGCATCGCACGACGCTGGCGCATGACCCGCATGCGCGCCCAGGTGCCGCGCAGGCGCCGCAACGGAGGAACGCTATACGCCCGCAGCACCCAAGTGTCCCAGCGACTCCGGCGCCGTTCGCGCCACAGGTCATGCGCGTGCTGGCGGAGCAAGCCGATTGTCTCGCTCCGTCGCGTCCTGTAGGCACGCTCGCGGAGATCGCCCCCCTCTTGGCGCGAACCGGCGCATCTCAAGCAAAGATCGGCGGTAGGAACGAGGTCGGTGTCGACAACCCACTCCACGACATCCGCGTATTCGGATGATACTAGCCAATGGGCCTCTCGAGGGCGAAAACCGCTGCGAGTCACCATCTCCCAAGCCGCCCGGCGCACGCTTTCATCGCGATCGCTCCGACAAAGCGTCAGTAACCTGCCCCGGCGCACATAGCCGGTCCGTATGGCAAGCACGCGGGATTCTGAGTCCCCGGACAACAGCTCCAGCGCTGCCCGAGGCCACAGGCGGGAATTCCCCAGATCCTTCAGCCCGAGCCCAGGAGCTCCGGCGATAACACGACGGACCTTCTCCGCATCGCAAGCAAGTGGCCAATCGACGTGGTTGAGTTGTCCCCGGTGGTCGAGGGATTCACGCGCGTGTTCGTCAGACACGCTCCGGGAGGCCCACCAGTCGAGTCCAATCATCACGAGCCAAAGGACGACGCCCAACAAGATACCGCACAGCTCGAACGCGCTTGAACTGAACGCGTACGTTGCCGACGGATTCAACACGGGGACCGCCAACACGCATCCCCCCGCGATCGCTCCGACGGCGGCGAGTGCCGAGAAAACCGAGATCGCCTGATCTCGCTGGCTATCCCCGGTCGGCCGCGAGTTCTTGTCTGCGTCGTCTTCGTACGGCCTGCTGCCTAGAATCGACCACCTCATGACAACCGGTCCAAGACCGCAAGCGTGATCCGTCGAAACGGAATTCGTTGGGAGACGACGAGCAAGCCGATGGTTGCGGCAAACGAAGCCAACATCCAGAAGGTGTCATCGTCGGATCGGCGAACGGCATACCGGAGGGTTTCGGCCGCCGCTTCGTTGGGCAATTCCCGATCGACCAGGAGCACGCCTGTCCTACCCGCCTGGGAAACCTTGCCAAACCAGACGCCCAAGTACGATTCCAATGTGGGCTCAATCGTCGATCCGTCCTGCTCCTTTCTTACGACGAGCTGCGCGGGAACCGGATAGGTGTCAATGGCGTCTCGAACCGCCTTCGCCGAACCGCAGCTCCCGACTTGGAAGAGCACCCCGACGCACAGGACCAATACGACGGCCAGCAGGTTCAGCTCGCGGCGCATGGATTGAAGGCGAATTCCCACAAGCTGAAGGGCCAGCGTGCTCCAGGCTATCCATATCGTAAGAGGATTGCACACAAGAATCTTAATAATTGTTAGCCACATCAAGAAACTGCACAGAACATGACTCCCGAAGCCGTCCAGCGGCAGAATCGCGGCGGAGAGAACGACTGGAACCAGAAACCAGAGCGCCAAACCGACCAACACCAGTGTTCCGCTGTCGCTTTCGAGGCCCTCTTTCTCGGCCATCCATCCCGAAATGGCGGCGACCGGAACGAGCAAAATGGCGTAGGTTTGCGAATCCCAGACGACGACTTGATCGGTCAAACTGACCGTTCCCGGAAATGGCACGAAGAACAGCACCCTGCGAAGGCACAAGAGCGAGAGCGGAAGGCTCAGTCCGGAAAGCATTGGCCCGACCCGGGGGACCGGCTGCAAGAGCAAGGTGGCCGCCGCGGCAATCGACAAGACGAAGGTCCCGTCGAACCGACTCCACACGGGACGACCCGTCTCCGTGAGAAGATCCGCGATGGCCCCCCATAGGTCGGCTGCATCGGTCATGAGAGTGCCTCCTCCGACGCGATGCCCGCTCGAGGGTTGCGGAAGAGGTTGATCGCGTCATCCTTCGGCGCACCGGTCGGGGCGACGAGCAGGTCGATCCAAGCAAGCGGCACTTGGGCGCGCACATGACCCAGCGACTTGATCCGCGCCACGACCAGGAGCACGGACTCGTACGCGTCGGGTGGCCGATAGTAGACGCAGTGGGTGTCGGCCTCCTCGGCGAGCCGCCAGTCGCCATCGAGACGCCCGGGTAGGTTCTCGACGACCCAGAAGATCCGACGCATCGGCTTCAGAAGCCATCGATATGGCTGCTCGAAGCACAGGTCACATTGCGGGCACCACGCGAGTAGCGTCCCCCCCGTGCTCGACAGGTGCCCGTCGCAATGCGGACACCTTCGATAGAACCGCCCGTCCCAGAGCAAAGCGAGTGGGGCCGCCGGTGCCTTGCAGCGTGCGCAGACCAGTTGGAACAGGTGCGAGCGGCAACGCGGGCACATCACGCCGTTCTTTCGGACTACGCAAAGCAGCGAGCCTTGCCACAGAAGGCAGACGGTCGCCGCCGCGGCGAAGGCAATGAGAACACCGATTGCACACCATGCGGCAGTCGCCTTGCAGCAGGCCGCGACGACCGCGACAACGGCCAGTGCAGCCAGAATGCGGGGCTTGCGCAGAGCGGCCGGCGTCACGCAGCGTACAGCGTCCTGTAGCAAGAACTCCCGGGGGGCCGGAAGTGGCTTGAGGCCTTGCACGTTTGTCTTCATGGGAAGTCCGTTCGCTCAGTGCTGCTTGCCACGGCTCCGGACCACCGGACTTTGCTCGATGCCGGCTCGCCGCAGGCGCGCCCAGAAGGCGTCGAGTACCCGCTGGGGCAGGGTACCCGTTACCACGGCCGCCCCCCGGCCGATTCGAACGTCGGTCTCGACAGCGGGTTGGCAGGCATCCGGCAGAATGCGGTCGGTAAGGAAGTGGAGTCGCTGATTCGCGCTCGCCCGGTACGACCCCCCAGCCGGTAAGTCCATTCTGTAGTCGCCATCGATCAGGAGATCGATTTCGGCCAAGAGTGCGTCGAATGCCGATTCGGATTGGGCGCGCAACTCCTCGAGCGTGTACCCCGTGTAACACACGACCGTGAGGTGATTCCCCCGCGCGCCGACGAGCAGCGGGAGTAGCGCTCGCGCTTGCAGGAAGGGCTCTCCGCCGCTCAGCGTGATCCCGTCGACGCCCGAGGCGAGGGCCCGCCGAAGAAGCTCCTGCCCATCGAGCACCCGTGCGACACGACGGCCCAGGAATTCATCGTTCCTGCATCCGGGGCACCGCTTCGCACAACCTTGCAGCCAGACCACGAAGCGACGCCCGGGCCCCGCCGCGTCGCCGACGACGTCCGTCTCCGCGACGTTGATCTGGGGAAATAGCTCGGGATACGCGTCGGGTACGAGCGATTCGAACTCAAACATACGCCACCGGTTACCCTTTGGACCGCCCCAACGAACCCCCAAGAGTGTCAACGATAAGCGGGCGAGCGCTATCGTCCTTGATCCGGACCGGGCGCTGATCGGCCTCGTACCTGAACGCGCTCAGCACGCCGTAGGCTCGCAGACGCTTCTCGATCAGTGGGAAATTCAGTCCGCACGCTGGTTCGGCAAGCTCGGATTCCGACCGGATGTTGCCTTCCAGCTCGAGACGAAACCGAACCGACCCATACGCGTGGGTATCCACGACGAGGAGCAAGTCCTCAAGTGGCGACTGCTGGGGTTCCCGCCGAACGCTGAAGGCGAGATCGAGGCAGACCTTTTCGACAGCGTCGGCAACAAAGCGTCGATCCTCTGCGGCCTCGCGGTTCTGCCGGCAACTCTCGCACAGAGCGGCGTAGCGATCCCGCGCGTCACCGAGGATGGAGGCGATGTCGATGCCAGCGGCTGTCGCGCTGCCTTCGAGGCTCTGGATGGTTGCGGTCAGGTGGGATTCCAGATCCGCCAGAAGGTTGGGCGCCCAGCAAGCGAACTCGGTTCGTCCCGCGGCCACACGATCGCGCAGACCGACCAGTTCGAGGCGGTGGGAGAGCCGCTCGTTGGCAGTCCGAAGATCACTCCATGTCTTGCTCGTTGCCGTGCTGGCGGCCGCGATACGAGCCCGTATCGCATCGATCTCGTCGAGGTCATCGGGGTCGGTTCCCTCGGCCGCACTGATGCGTTGGCCAAGAGCCTCGAATTCGGCGCGTAGGCTCGCCAGTTGCCCAGCCGCCTCGACGCGGAACTTCTCGTAGGTGCTTGCGCCGCCGCTCTCGCGCGCAAGAGCCTCGAGCTGCGCCGACGCCGCCGAAAGCGCTTCGCGAGCCTCGGCATGCAATTGAATTGCGGCCCGGATGCGGTTCACGAGTTCAATCCGTGAGTACTTTCTGCCGCTCATAATGACCTCCTTAGCATTCCGAACAAGGCGCTCGCGTCCTATATCTCTCGCAGTGGAAGAAACGTCTTCGGCACCCCGTCCGGGAAGCGACGTTTGAGAAGGGCAAAGAGCTCCTTGGCTAGCCTGGAGCGTTTCGGTTGACGCTTGATGCCGGACAGCACGGGCTCGATGATCAGGATTTCGAATCGACCGACGGTCAGCGCCAACTGCCAAAGCAGCTCGACCTGGTCCATGGTTTCCAGGCGGTCGAGGCGCCGGAGTACGGCCCCAACGAGGTCTGATTCGTACTCGAGTCGATACCATGACGGGAGCCTCCGCGGGTCCTCGACCGTGTCCATGAACACCTCGAGCAGGCTGCGGTAGTCGGCGGCGGCGAGGTCCGCCTTGTCGAACTGCCGCCACGCACCTGTCCCTAGCACCCACGCGCCGAGCCCCAGTGCGCCGGACATGTAGGCTTGATCCGCGGCGCATCGCGCGCGCGCGGGGTTTGCTCCCGCCCGAGCATCGACGACTCTTCCCGTCGCCATGCACGCCGCCTTGTCCTTGCGGGCGACGCTTGCAAGGAGTCGTCGAGACAACTCGCGATCGACGGCGGAAGCGTCCATCCCCCGGTGGTCCAGCTCGAAAGCGAGCTTGCCGAGGGACGGATCGTCGAGCTCGACACACGCGGTTCGGACAAGCGCGGCCTGGACGTCCGGCCTGGGCGCCAAGGGAGCCAGGCGATCTTCGCCTCGCTCGCCGGTCGGGTGTCGTGCCAAATAGGTCAGGACCATTCGCTCGAGCGCCCAGCGACCGCGCGCCGCCGCTTCGAGAATGGGCACCAGATACGTCCCCGGTTCCGCGCTCACGAGATCCATCGCCTGACGCCGCTCGTGCTCCGCCTCGAGGGCGCCGTAGACGACGAGCACGTCGGAGCGACGCCCGACCTCGCGGACCACCGGGACCCCGAGCTCCACCATGCACTGGTGAAACTCCGGGCCGAGCTCGAGGAGGGACTGGAGGCACGCCTCGTCGCGACCCGCCGGCTTCGGTTCGGCGTGACCCCGCACCCCGTCGATGAAGCCGCGAAGCAAGTCCCGCTTCTCGGGGGCCTGCGCATAGAGGCGGGTCAGCGAGTGGCGATAGGAGACGTCGCCTTCGCTTGGCCTGTTGGTACCCGCCTCCGCGTGGAGCACGTCGAATAGATTGGGCTCAGAAGGAATGTCACCTTCGTTGGGCACGAACACAAGTCGAAACTTTCCGAGGTGCTCCATGGCGCGGACGAAAAGAGTCGAGAACGAGAGCTTCGCAGCTTCCGCGCGCGGAAGCAGGGCGAACAGCGGCAAAAGGACGTGGCCCAGCGCGGCATCGCTGCACACGACGAGGATCCGCCGCGGCCCGCCGGCAAGCACGCGATCCAGGAGCTTGAGACAGAAGGGCGTAACCTCATGACTGTCGGCCAGGCCCGCATCGATCCCCCGACACGAGCCGTCCTCGGGCGCATCCACGGGGCCGGGCGGCGGTGCGTCGATCGGATCGAGTAGCCGATTCTCCGGCAGATCCGCTTCGGAGCCGAGGAAGCGTTGGGACTGGAGCAGGGTCCAGGGCTGCACGCACGACGTCAGGAACTCCTGCTCGGCGCACACGAGCTGATGTGCGAACGAACCGACCGCCCCCGTCGCGTCCTTCGCGAGACACGCTCGTCCGAACGCCAGCCAGCCCGGCATCGGCGGCGAAAAGCTGAAGCGTGCTCCGGCTTGACGAGGAGTGTAGAAGGCGAGGCCGTTGAGGGCCTCAATGAGCGGTGATTCGCTTCGCAGTTGGGCGCTTATCGCCGCGAGCTGGTACCCCGCCGATTTCGACTCGAATCCGCGGCCGACGCGGCCATAAACATGCTGCAAGAGGCGCATGTCATCCCTTTCCGATAAAGCCGTGCTCGATCATGATCCAAAGCAGCGGGTCGAAGACGCGCACTGGAATCGGGGCGAAGGGAAGCGACACTCCGATTGGCGCCGCACCGAGGGCGGAACTGCCGCAGAAGCGAATCTTTCGAAAGGCATGACTCGCCACGCCCCAGAAGTCCTTCGTGTTGCGCTCACACCAGTCTCGAAGCTGATTGTCAACGCGCGCCATGTCGGACAGATAGCCTCGGAACTCATCCTCATCGCGGCTGCGGGGCAGGCGCGGCTGCTGCCCGATCGCCGTCTCGTAGAGGAGCCGATATTGTTCGTCGTCCCGGTCCATCAGTTTGTCGATTTGGCTGAACACCACGATAAGGTTGGTTTTCCGAAGCGCGTCCGCGCGACCGCGCTTCGCGGTGATGGCCTCGAGGAACTGTTTGAAGATAGCAAATCGGTCTTGGCTCAGGTCCACGAGATAGACGAGATCCGTGGCGTACTCGAGATGTCGGAACAGCTCTGCGGCCCAGGAGTCCCTGTTGTATGCCTGGGGCGTCGTCAGGAGTTCGCCGGGTAGGTCGTTGAACACGCAGACCATCTCCTCCTCGCCCGCGGCCCCCAGCCAACCGCGACGCCTACTGCGACAGATCTTCCAGGGACTCCGGAGGGCGCGCTCGTACAGCGGATTGGCCGTCGGCAGCTCTCCACGCGCCCAGAACCGTTCCACGAGCGCGCGCACGTTCTGTCTCTCGTCGTAGGTGAGTTTGAGCGACTGGGTGCGAATCAGCCACGATTCGGGAAAGAAGCTCGTGAAGTGGCTGTCATCTACGGGAAAATCCATGGATCCCAAGCAGCTGTACAGCCAGGTCGTTTTTCCGTGTTGCGGCATGCCTGCGAGGGTGACGGAACGAACCCGCTCGTGGGGCACCTCCAGGTACGGCCACGGAATCTGCTCCCCTCGCTCGTTTTCCCCCGTGGGGCTTTGGGATCGGTGCCCCGAGGGCATCCAGTGTTCCTGATTATTGACCTTGCTAAGGGACATGACACACCAGACTTCCGCCCAGTTGGCATACTTGTCCTTAATCTTCGTGTAACAAACCGGGCAAACGTTTTGCATCGGCGCCCGGCTCCCGGCGTTGGCGTTCCGGAAATCCTCGGAGGGCAGCACACGCGTGGAAGTCCGGGGCACGCTTGGCGCAGGAAAAAAAAAGCGAACACGGACCGTCGTCGCGTCTTGTACGCAACCATCATCGAACCGTGGCCGCAGTGCGACGACCGGCAACGGATCCGAAAGGAGGAGCCTGTCGCCGGCCCCACTGAGGGTCGGCCAAATGGTCGTCTTTCCCAAGAGCCTCGGGCGCACCAGAACTTTCTTCTCTTGAAGCAGCGGGAGCGACTCGCCATCCGCGGTCAGCTCGAACAGATCGTTCATGAAAGGCAGGCCTCGGCACTCCCTGTCGATGCCATCCAGCGCGCGTGCCAACACGAGTCTCGCAAGCGCGTGCCACCGGATACCGCAATGGAGAACCAGCTCCAAGAGTTGGCAGGTGCCGACATTCGAAAAGTAGGTACTGGCTCCGGCCCACTGCGGTGCGGTCGGCGTATGGCCGCCGAGCCAGCCCAGAAACGCATGCCACTCGCTGCCAGGCACCGGGAAATGGGGCTGACTCGTGAACGCCAGGTCGTCCTCGCTCGTCCACACGCGCAGGTTAGTGGCGACCATGGAAATGGTTTGGACCGCTGGAAGCACTGAAAGGGGAGAGCGCGCCAGGGTTGTTACGCGCGCGGGCATTCCGTTCTCGATAGCCTTGAGCTCCAGACGTTCCTTGATTTCCGCGTTGAAGTATCCGTCTGTAAACCAGTGCTCGATCTGGAGCTTCAGCGTGGGGAACAGGGCAACCATCCAACCGTCCCTCCCCACGATGGGCATGCCCGTCTTCGCGTCCCGACCAACGCGAACTGTCTCGATTGGGTGTTCAGATCCGATCGCCATGGCATGACCTCTCAAACGAAGCTGAGGGAGTGACCGGCGTACTCAAAGATGTCGATGTCCGAACGATTGGCCCTTAAGAGGTGGGGGGCGTTGCCCGCGAAACAGGCATAGAGCCCCTCGTCCGCCGCGACGAACGCGGACGCTCGTTCCCGGCCGTTCGCCCAGACGCATCCCTTGGAGAACAAGATCCATCGGTTCAGGTCTCGGTGCATGACGAGCCAGCCGTGGTGGTCTCCGATCGCCGAGCGAATGCTGGGGAACGACGTCTCCGGCCTGATCCGACTGCGGGACCCGGACGCGATGGGGGCCCCCTCCACCCATGCCACCGCCTCTTCATCCGTGAGATCTCCCGATATCCAATCAGGCTTCCGGGCGAGCCCTTGGTGCGTAATGAGGACGGTCTGGTCGCGTTCGAAACGCCGACCGTTGACTTTCCCACGCACTTCGAATCGGCCGGGGTGGCGTTTGAAGAATCGGAAGCGTGCCTGGAGCAACGCACCGTGCTCCTCCATTTTGACCACCCAGGCGTTGCTGCTCGCGTCGAACGTGAATTTCCCCTTCGGCCATTCGACGGGCACCCGATCCGGAAACCGGAACTCGACGTCTTCCAACGTCGCGGACTGGAGCCGGAATTGCTCGCGAATGGCGTGCGTGTCCCAGGCCGTTCCGGATCGCAGGCGCTTGATTGGAAGGAGCTCGATCGGAAGGTCGACGATGTCTTGGAGGTCCGAAATCTCCTGATCGGACACCACGTAGATGCGGGAGCCAGGGGCGTTGGAATGCTCAGCCAGTGCTTCCCGGGCGGGTCGCACATAGGGCCCGCGACGAACCAATCCCTCCCTCTCTCTCAGTGCGCGAAGTTTCGCGTCGAAATCTCTGGGAATTGCTCCGACTGGAATGATCTCCCGACTACCCAAAAACGCGCACCATACCCGACGTCCGGGGGCGGGGTCGATGCCGCGCACCTCGAAGAGAAGCTCAGTCATGGGGCATATGCCGGTTCCAGGGGCGGGCGTCCACAGAGCGCCCGCAGCAGGCCCCCCGTCCAGGACGAGGAAAACGTCGTTCGTACCCTGCGCGCGTGCCGCCAGGCTTTCGCGCTTCGTGGCGAGCTCCACCTCGAGCACGTCTTCCCATGCCCGAAACTGAAGCCACAATCCCTCGTGCTCGACCAACGTCTCGGTCGGCGCAGCACCGTCTTCGTAGTGCGCTGGGTCGACGCCGGGACGCACGAACGGCTTCAGGCTGCGCTTGTCCTGAGCACTCAGCGTACGAGCGAGCAGGGAGCGCGCGAGCGCCATGCCACGCCCGTCATGTTCCGAGTCGAAAACCGCGGACAGGAGCTCGTCGACGGTGCGAACAAAGCGGATTCGCCCCCGGGGAATGGGGCTGTTGAGGATATCGCCACGGTTCGCTTCGGGGGCGACGATCTGGATGTCCTCGCCGTACTCCCCGATGAGTCCCGAGAGCTTGGCGACGATGTCGGCCACTCCGGCAACGGCTCCGTCCGCCGTCACCTCGCCGGTGATCGCGGTCCCGTACTTCGGTGCAACGCACTTCGTCTCGTAGAGCTTCGCGTCCAGGTAAGCCAGAAAGAAGGCACAGGCCAGCGCGGCCCCGAAGGACTTGCCCTCATCGATCTTGTGGCCGAACGCGCAGGAGAACTCGAATCCGGGGATCTCCTTCTCTGCCCCGTTGTACACGGTCGTCAGATAGACAGATTTCACTACGGCGTTGGCGACGATCGAAGCGTAGCGGGGGAGCTTCGAATCGGTGGACAAAGCGCCGACTCCACCCTCGCCCTCCTGCAGCGGTACCTTCTGCAGCTGTAGGTACAGGGCTCCTGCTTTCGATGAAGACCCGGCATCGGGCAGCGCGGTGACCGGAACGGTGAAGTAGGCGTGTCCGCCGTCGTCGTGACTTCGGTCGAGCGCCTTCGCCAGCCGCCCGAGAGTCGGCACCGACGGGTTATTTTTGGCCAGTTCGCCCGCCACCCTCGCCAACTCGGCCCTCGAAACCGCTCCCCTCACCGGGCCGGGGCCCGGCAAGGCCCCGTGAGCGATCAGGTACTGAACCACCGGGCACGCGATCAATGTCTCGGCCTCAACTGGGCGTCGCCTCGATACCCGATCGATGTGTGTTTTCAAGTGGGTGTAGCAAAATCCGAAATCCTGCTCCTCGAACGTATCGCAGGCCACCGCAGTCCTCCCTTCAGCCAGCCCCGACATGCAACCCACTTCGGGCGTCGTTCACCCGTACCTCGATCCGAGTGGACGTCGCAACGGTGATGCGGCGCTGCATTTCGATGAAGAGGAGACGTCTTGCTAGCTCCGGCAGCAGGATCTCATCGAGGGTGTTCAGCACGGCGCGACCGCCGTAGCGCGCTATCTTGCTTCCGTAGGTCGACGCAATGAAGTCGACCACGTCATCCGCGATATTGAGGGCGGGCTGCGCCTCGTATTTCTCCCTGAAGCGGCGGCTGAACCCGTCCAGATGATAGCGAACTGTCGCCTTCGCCACTTCGGCGTCGTCGAGGAAGTTGAACGGAACGATGTTGCTGCCAATACGGTTCAGAAGCTCGGGCCGTCCCAGCTCCATCCGAAAGAAGTTCTCCACGCTTCGCCGAAAGTGATCGCGCACCCGCTCCGGGTCCTTGGACAGGCGAGCCTCTTCGAGTTGCGCCTGCTCGTTGGCCCGCGTGCCAATATTCGAAGTAAAGATGACGATCGACTCCGAAAAGTACGCGGTTTGGCCGCGCGCGTCCGTGAGGCGTCCGTCCGACAGGAGTTGAAGAAGGATATCGAATACGCGCGGATGCGCCTTTTCGACTTCGTCGAACAGGACCACGAGAAACGGCTTCTCAATGACAGCCGCCGTGAGCGCCCCGCCTCGTTCATGCCCGACGTAGCCCGGCGGGGAGCCAATCAAGCCCGATACAGTGAAGTCCTGCTGGTATTCGCTCATGTCGATACGCAGGAAGGCGTCTTCGGACCCGAAGCAAAACTTCGCGATCTTCTTTGCAATGAGCGTCTTGCCGACCCCCGTGGGGCCGCAGAAGAACAGCACGCCGCGAGGCGGCGCCGACGTCGCGCCGTGGAGGAGCTCCCCAACGGAGGTCCGAGCCTTCCACAAGAGCTGGATCGAAGCATTGACCGCGTGGTCCTGCCCCTTGACGCCCTCCTGCTGCTCAAAGAATACCTTCGCATTATCCAGATCTTCAAGCGATATCTTCTCGTAGGGATTCTCCTGGTCACCGAACTTGTAGCGGCGGATCAACTTGTCCCATTGGGAGAGCGAAAGCGTGCCCAGGATCTCCCCGTGGTTCCCGGTGCGTGCCAGCTGTACGACCTGCCCCAGCCCGCGCATCGGCAGCCCATCCGTCAGATTGACGAGACCGTCAAGCAGTTTGCGCCTCTCGGTCGACGCAGGCCGGGAGATGGAATCGCCGGGAAAAAGTGTATTCTTCCAGAACGCATCTCGCTCGCTGAACCCGGGACTCGGCACGGCCACGACCGCGACCTGGGGCATCGACGAAAGCGGCAGCGGGATGTCGCTCTCCCGGCAATAGCTGAGAATCAGGCGTGCCCGGGGGTGCATGGACTCGATCGTGCGCTGAAGGGCCACGAGCCGCATCGCCTCCTCGGGCGACGCACTGGCCCGATATGGAAGCCAGCTCTCGGTGAAGCGCAAGAACCAAACGCGCGGCTCGGTATCCGTCCTGAGAACCCCTTCCATGCGCGTAAGCATGGGCTCCACCGAGGCGGTGAAGCCCTTTGCGCCGTACTCGTCGACACTCAGGATCTCGGGTTCACCGATGGACGTGATGCTGATGTCTCGTGCTTTCAGATACGGATCCCAGGCGCGAACTTTGCCGCTCGACCCGCGCACCATTCGGGCAACGAGCTCCTCGATCGGCACGATGCGCAGAGGCGACTCCTTTTGCGCCCACACGTAGAGGTCATCGACGTTTCCGAACATGGCGAGGACGGAATACGTCTCCAGCCTGTGATGCAGATTCTTCTGCCAGCTGCAAAGCATGTTGCACCTCCGGGTTGCGCCCTGCGGGCCGCATGTCTTCGTCACACCTTCGGTTCGAGGCGAATGACTTTGGATTCGACATCCATCGATAGACGCATGTCCGCAAGATCCGAAAGCATCAAGAACAGGCTCGATTGCTCATCGACGACGTCGAGCTCCCCACCTCGTCGAGTCACCTCGAATCTGAATCCGTCACAGTACTGAGGTCGCACGAGATCGTTACCGACTTTGCACAACAACTTGATCAGCTCCGGGCTACTGTCCGCGGCGCGGCAGAGGACGAAATGAGCCTGTGCGCCGGTGAGGCGAACGGCCTGTACGCTGCAATCGGTGCTACGCAGAAAGGCGTCGAGGTCGTCGGGCTGAGAGGCCGCCGCAATCCGATAGCGCCCCGTGACGACGCTGGAACTCCCAGTCGATGCAGCGCTTTGCAGGCCGGTGGTCCTATCGCGCACCGTGGACCGGCCCGTTCCCGTAGCGAAGGAGGCGATCTCAATGACATCCCGATCGTCCTCGTCCGGATGGATTTCGAGCGGTGGAAGCAGCGAGGCGAGTGCCCGCCTGACGGGGGCCAGCGCCTCGCACGCGTCCGCAACCGCCTCGCCGCAGGGGACGCACGCGTTCAGGTGATGCTCGGCCGTCCGTTGGAAAGGCTTGGGCAACGTCTCGAGCACGAACTGGACGACCTCGTCGGGCGTGAGATGCTCCGCTCTCATGGCAATACTCCCGCTGCGCGCTGCGCCTTCTCGAAGAAGTGCAATTCGGCGCGATACAGACGCTGGCGGATGGTCCCGCTTCGGGTACGTGTCTCGTCGGCTACTTTCGCGGGCGATGCGGGCAGCCGCAGGTGAGAGGGCACGTTGTTGGGACCGAGCCAGAACAGTCGGAGGCATTCCTGATCTACCTCACTCAAAGTTAGGTCTTGGACCCATCGTGGTAGACGCGGGTCTCCGAACTTGCCGAGCGCCACGCAACCCGTGGCGGTGAGGACTGCGTCTTTCCTCTCTGTCAGCGCCTCGATCGCACGACGGACCTCGACCAGCCGAGACTGCGCCGTCTGAGCGTCAGCGCCGGGCGGCAGCCATCCGCGAGATACTCCAGTATTCGAGTCATGCAAGAGAAATCCTTCGCGCCTGGCATCGAGGACGAGAGTGCCCATGGCCTCGGCCACTGCTGCCGCCTCCGGCACGGCAGCGTCGGTTAGTCTGGCGACGAGCCCCTGCAGCCACTCGGGCCCGAGGGGTGCGCGCCGCAAGTCTCTCAGACGCGCGATTCCCCACGTTCGTGTGCGCTCGTCGTCGGATTCGAGGAGAGCCTCATACGGTTCCGCACCGAAGAATGCGAGCCGTAGCATGTCGCGCGCTGCCGACAGCGGGCCTCCGACGAAAGCCTGCATAAGACCCTCGTAGAAGGGTCGCAGAGGGCGGAGGTCGTCGGCGCTTCCGCACAAGGCCTTGAAGCCGCGCACGATCCGCTCGGGGGCTTTCGGCACGACTCCGGTCGACGTCCAATGCGCGACCTCTGCACGGATCCACGCCGAGAGGGTATTGCGCGCCACGTCCTCCCAATCCTTGTCTGGACCACCCTCGAGAATCTCAATCGCCGCACGCCGCTGGCGTTCAATATTCTTTCCCTTGAAAACTACCTTGAGACTCAACTCCACGAGCATCGCGCGCGTGGCTCGCCGCTCGAACGACTCGGCTTCCTCCATTTGGGGTATTGGATCGCCTGCCGATCCCTCGTCGGTTGGGTCGAGCGAAACGTCCACGCGTTGACCGAGCCCGCAACGACAGGTCATGCGCAGGGTGCCGACGATCCAAGGAATCATCGGACAACTCAAATTCTCTGGTTTGTGACCTCGATAACCCCTGAAATTCCTCGCCGACTTGCGTTTGACCCATTGTTCGAGTGCGCTTGCTGCATGTTCCCAGTCCACCCCCGACCTGCAGAGTGTCTCCAAGATAGTCAGCGCGGGCTCGTCGTCGGTCCTGCTGAGCCATTGGGAGATGGGGGGGACAAGCAGCTCAGGCGCCCGTGCGAGCTCGTGTTCGGAAAGCCAGCACTCCGGAGGGGGGAATCCGGGAACCTCCTTGGTCGCCCGGCGCGAGCAACGATCGATGAGCCACTCGTTGAGGGGGAGTCGCGCATCGAACTCGCCGAATCGGTTGTGATCGATCGAGGAAAACTCCTTCATTACGATTTTCCTTATATCTGCATCGATCTGGGCCGGTTTCAAATGTTGGTAGCTGACGAGGGCGCGTGGGAACCGCTTCGCAAGGTCCATGACGGAGGAGGCATACGCTTCGCCGTTGGGCGTTGCGATCATCCGGCGTGCCTGTTCGTGATCGGCGTCGGTCCAGCGGCAGGAGGGTGTCGAGCGGAAGTCGGTCGGCATCTGTATCGCCCCGGGGCGTTCGTAGTCGAGGCCGGTTGGAACCATACCCGAAACTCCTACTCGATCGGCGGCGTTTGTGCACTCCGGGACGGGAAGCCGGCCACAGACGGCAAAGCGCGAAGGTTGCAATTCGAGTGGGCGGCCTCCGTCGGTCCAAGCGCTTTCCTTCGGGGCGGGCACCGTGGCGTGGAGAGTTCGGGTCATGGGAGCGAACCTCGTTGCAATCACCCGGCAAAGCGAAGGACCCGTTACAGGGCAGCCCGTATTCGGTTGTCGCCACCAGAAATCGCAGTCATGACGCACGACTGCGCGCTGCGATAAGCTCCGTCAGCAAGAGCAGCACTGCGAAAACGCCGAGCGCGAGACCCCCTATCGTCCAGCTCCGCTCGCCGTGGGCCAGCGAGAGAACCAGCGTCGTGGAGACGCCGGCCCCGGTGAAGGTGATGCGCCGGAACGCTCGGCGAGGTCGCGAGGCGGTCCGCTTCCCGTCCCGCGCAGACCTGCCTTTGCGTGGACACTCAGCCGGCCGCGATTCCGGCCCCCGAACGAACGCGGGGAAGCGGACGACGAGGACGATCTTCTCTCTCGGGTGCGTCATGGTCGGGCTCCTTGTGAAACCCGAATCGCCCGAGCCGGTTACATGTTCCCATTTCCCCGAGGAAGTCAGCTCACGATGGATGCTTCGCGGGATCTTGAACGGTCGTTGGCGGTGACTTCGGTACAGGAGTCGTAGCGCCTTGGAAGTTGCCGCGTCTGGTCGACCTCGCCAACGAGAAGGACACGTCTTCGTGGCACGCGAAAGAGCCGCAGCGCAGCGCAAGCACTCTATATCGGGCGACCTGCTCCGGGTCGTGCTTCCGCCAGCATATGCGAAGACATTGATCCGGTCGCAGTTCACCGAGGACGACCGGAACGCCCTCGGGGCCGCGCTCCAAGCACACCTTGGGGCCGAACGCGCGTTCGTCGAGAGCGTCACGGTCGAAGATGGAGAAGAGCCGACTGTCCTCGTGCGACTTCGGTATCCCTGGAACGAGGACGACCGCACGATGACCAGCGCACTTCGGACGGCAACTCTCGCCTGGGGGTCGCGGTCGGCGACGAAGCGGGTCCCGGGCTGGTGCCATCGTCGCTGGAACAGGCGCAAGCCAATGTGCTCAGCATCGTGGCGCGAGATCTCCAGGCACGTTGTAGGTGGGGAGCCAATCTCGCCTTCGTCGCTCAGGAGAATTGACCCGTCTGTGCTCGCGAGAACGGACCCAGGGCGAGTGATGAGTTGAGGCGGGCCGCGCCCGGAGGAGGGCGAGTCGGGCGGAAACGCGTCGACGGGCGCGGAGCTCGCCACGGAGTTCGGGGAGAAGCTCCCCGAGCTCCGTGGACGAGCCCAGATTGGAGCATGAGAGCAGGGAGAGAGGGGCGTCATCGGTGCGCGACGTGCCGGCAGTGGTTTCATCCGGATGCTCGGGCGGGAGAGCGACAGCGGGTGTGTTCGGCGGAGTGTCGGCGAGAGCGGAGTCGAGCGCAGGGCAGGCGACGTCGGTGGAAGGACTTGGAGGGGTATCGCGCGGCGGAACGGGTACGGCAGCGGGAACACCGAGCGGCGGTGGCAAGCGGGGGAGAGCGGCCGCGAGCGGGGTCGGTGTCACGCGCCAGGATGGAAGCGCAAGGGCCTGAAACGATGGAGAAAATCCTTGTGGCGTGGGACACGGCGTCACGCCTGTCACGCGCCGGGTTGCAGCACGCGCTCCGAGAAATCCTGAGGGATCAGGGCAATTGTCCGAGACAAGTGGGACAGTGATCGTGGCGATGTCACGCGCCAGGATAGACGGCTAAGTGGTCGTAACAAGACGATAAATCATCGGTTTCGAGGGACACGAAAGGGGACGTTGTCACGCACCGGGATAGCTTCGAGGGGAGCGGTCGTGGTCAAGACCGCGGCCGTGAGCGAGGCCATGGTCCAAAATGAGCCGGCGGCGCCAGTCACGATGCACTTCGCGTGCATGGTGACCCATTCATGCCCTGGGATGTCCCCACGGATCGCCGTTCGCGGGTCGTAGAAGACATCCGGCTTGGGCAAACCGAACGTCCAGACCTCTCGAAAAAACCTGTCGATGGCGGCGGTCGCGAATCGCTCCGCGTCGTCGGGTCGGGTGGCCCCATCGATGTCCACGAAGAAGGCCGCCTTCACATCGTGACGAATCATGACGTCATGGAGCGGCTTGAGAAACTCGGGGGTGTCAAAGGTGTACCCGCCCACGATGACCGAGTTCCTTGCGGACTCAAACAGCTGCTGCACCACGAGCCCCGTATCCCTCGCGATGCTCGCCTTCGTTTCGGGTCCGGTCCACACAAGGTCCAACCGAGGCGGTGGCCGATGAACGCGCTCGGCGATGGCCACGCGAAGCACCGCAATCACGCCCGATGCGTCGACCCTGCGTAAGGCCTCGACGACATCGGCGGTGTCCCCTCGGAAACCAGAGTCGACGAGGTCAGATTCCGTAAAGGGACATTCGAGTCGGCCGCGTTCGACGGCAGCCAGGAGCTGCTCGAGTGTCGCGAGCGGAATGCGACTGAGTCCCCTCGACGTCGTCATGGGCGCTTCGAGAAGAACGCCAGATCCGAGGAATGGCCGATGGCGGGAACGACAAGGGCTCGGTCGAGGTAGCGGTTGAATCGCTCGCAGCTGCACTCCGCGATGAAGAGACAGCCGTGGCAGGCAGCCCCTTCGAGGAACCGCTCGGCGTGATCGTTCTCCGGGGAATGCGTTGCGCAGACCGGATCGTTCGAACACAGACGGCCGAGATCGAAGGCACGCTGCAGGTGCGAGCGAATCTGCCGGCCTTGCTCGACGAGGCCGCCCAGCGTTCCTTCGGTCCCCGTCGTACCCGTGGAAAGAAGGATGGCCGCCATCGGCGTCGGATCCCGGTGAGACGGACCGCAGTAGATGCGCTCACGGATGGCGCTCGCCGCATAGCCACACTCCAGGCTGATGGCTGAGATGAGCAGGTGTGACAGAGAATGGAGCATGTAGAACCGCACGCCTGGAAAGTCCGGGGCACCTTCGACGTCCTTGGACCAAGCCTCGTAGCCCGCGCGCAGCTGTCGTCCCCGCTCCTTGACGACCTCTCGGTCCTCCCAGTCTCGTACGCCTTTCTCGTCGAGCTCGACGAATACTCCTTCGCCTCGGATCTCGGAGGCAGGCAGCCAATTGGTCGTGAGCCCGAGGGCCGCCGTCTTCACGCCGAGGTCGTACTCACCCTGGAGATCGGGACTTACGGGTTCGAGCCTTGTGAATCCGATCTGCGCAATGACCTCTCGAAGCTTTGGAGCGACCACCAGTCGACGGATGCCACTAGGCAGGCCGTCCTTGCGCTTCACGGCACGTGAGAAGAACGTCGATTCAGGCGGCGGCAGATCGCCTGAGACCTCGGGCTTCGATGCGATGAGCGTCTTGAACTCCGCCGTGCGCAGTGGCCCCTGCGTGATGGGCTTGTCTTCCAGCATCGCCTTGACGGCTTCGAGCACTTGTTCGTCGGAGTAGTCCTGCAGCGCGACGCGCACTTTCTCGATCTGTCGGAACGCGGGCAAGAGCTCCTTCGTCGTGGACTTCACCACGTCCCAAACGCTGCGGACCTGCTCGTGCAGGTCACCCGATGGATCCGGGATCGACAGCGCGCTCACGACCTGCGGAAAGTACGAGTTGCTCGCCGTCCTCACGAGAAGCCGGACGCGCTCCGTGCAGTCCTCCTTCCCTTCGGGGCCCAGCCAGGGCCTTGCGCCAAAGCACGGGAGATCGAGACCGTACGTGGCGTTGAGTTTTTCCGACGCGCCACATGCGCAGACAATCCGGATGTCATTGAAGTCGCCCGTCGGTCCCTCCTCGAACGTCAGCGACGGGGCAGCACAGCGATCGGAGCCGGGCTCCTTTCTCTGACCCGCGTGAACGAAGGCGATCCAGTTGAACTCGTCGATGTGGCCGCGCTTGCATGCAGAGACGAAGCGAACCGGGACGCACTCGGTCTTGATGGTCCGCTCGCACTGGTGCCAATAGTGATGGCTCTTTAGCTCGAGTCCGTCCTTTCGTTGGAGTGCTCTGCATCGCGGATTCTGGCAAACGAACCAGTGTGGGAATTCGAGGACCTGAACCCCAGCGAACTTCGACGGCTCGCGATCGTTGCCGACCGGAGGCGCTCGAAACGGGGTCTCTCGGCTTAGCTCGTGGCCAAGCTGGCGGAACCGCTCCACGATCGAATCGCGAAGTCTCTGTTCGGGAATGTGAGGGGGAGCGAACGCGCGGTCGTAGCTCCAGAAGTCGAGGCCGCTGACCAGTACAGCGTCCGTCAGAAGGTCGACCATCGCACCGAGGCCGAACGTCGTGACCATCTGACTCTGTCGGACGGTGCCATCGGGCTGCTGCTGCACCCTCGGTCCGTGGTTTCCGGGGCGCATCGTTATCGTCTCCCACCGAGCGACCGACGCTCGATCCAGAGGTGAACGGACGGCTCTACGTCACGCATCGACGTGGGAGCCGCGAAACGGGCGTCGTCGGAATTTGGAGGCGGCAAGTTGTCGTCGACAATCGTGAACAGCAGGGGTCGTCCCGCGGTCTTGTCCTTGTCGAACCGAGAGTAGGACCGCTTCGTCCCTCCCTCGTGTCGTGCCTCCTTCGTCAGCTTCTGCCACGCCTCGAGAATCTTGCTCCCTCGATCACGGAGCGACTTCGTGAGGCGGGCCTCGTCGTCAGCGTCCAGTCCCTGAGCGCCCCCTCGCTTCGCCAGAACTTCGATGCATGTTTCCGCTAGGTCTCGGTGCGCCTCGATATCCATGGCTGCGGTGGCCGGCGTCATGATCGGATCTCCCAAACGCGTCATTGCGATGAGGGTGCCCGACAGTCCGCGATCCAGCGCGGGGCCCGAGAACGGGGTTAGGCTTGTGGCCTCCACGTACCGGTAGAAGCTCTCGTGGTAGGCCACGAACCTCTCGTAGTGCGATCGGTCTCGAGGGCGGCGAACGTTGAAGCACGTGACGACCAAGCCGGGATGGTGGCGTCCGACACGACTCGACGCCTGGATGTACTCGCTCGTCGACTTCGGTTGTCCGGCAATGACCATCAGACCGAGCCGATCGATGTCCACGCCAACCGACATCATGTTGCTTGCGAGCAGTACATCGACGTGCTCCTTCGCCGCGTGCGATCGGTTGAGTCGATCCTTGGCATCCTTGATGGCGCCTGCCTTCTCGCGCGAGGTGAGCTCGATCGGCTCCTGAAGGCTGCGGTTCGCTCCCCATTCGTGGCGGCCCTTGTGCTCGTTGGGCGTGCGCGCCTCGATGTTTCCGCACCTCGTTTTGACGTCATCCTCGACAAGCCGCCGCATGCCTCCGAGCTCTCGGAGGCTATTGAAGTAGCCGGCAAGCGTCATGTAGGCGTCGGCGACCTGGTCGTCGCCACCGCCCGGTTGGTACTGCTTCTGAGCAGCGGCCAGGAGCGCCACGTAGGTGCGCAGGAGAATGGCCTTCAGCGGACGGCCTGGCGCGGCCACTCCGAGATACAGCCGCCCACGGTCCTTTCTATCGAGGTTCGCGAAGAAGGTCTCGGACGCGTCAACGCCCGGAGGCGGAAAGAGCGACATCGACGCGCGCCCGAACAGCGCGCGAATCTGAGCCCGTGCACGACGCACGGTGGCCGTCGAAGCGATCACCTTGGGCAGAATCGGTTTAGCTCCTCCTTTGTTCGTGGAAAGCCACTCGATGGCGGTCTCATAGAGCCCGACCATCGTCCCCAGAGGGCCGGAAATGAGGTGGAGTTCATCTTGAACGATGAGATCGGGCGGATCGAATCCGCTCGGGAGTCGAACCGCCCCCTTCGGAGCCCCGTCCAGAGGACCGAAGCACTTCCGTCCGTCACGCCAAGCAGCTTTTCCAAAGAGGAGGCCAGTCTCCCCTCGCCAGGGCAGCATCGCGAACTTGTCGACTGTGGCCACGAGAAAGGCGGGAAGCTCGCGGTAGATCTGATCGTCGACGAAAAGGACGGGCAGCCCTTCACGGCTATTTCTCGGCGAGAATTCGCAATCGCTCGGGGGCTGTCCAGACTCGGAGACGCAGCTCACGAGCACTTCCTCGGGAGAGGTCTTGTTGGGTCCGAGCACGAGACTGTCCCGCCCGAGCGTCCTCCCACACCACGGACACGCGGCCAGTGGAAACGGAGATGGTGCCGTCTTCGAGGGGCTGTTCTTATAGTCGATGACGAGCTTCTTCACCTGCTCGAGCGTATTGGCCGTCGCAGAACGACCGACCCAAAGGCCGACGGAGAAGCGAACGTCTCCGAGTCGCGCAAGATCCTTCTTTCGAAGCAGTTCCAGCGCGCACACGAGCGTCGCAGCGCGGCCCAGCTGATCGAGCGTGAGAAGCCGCAAGGTGTAGCGAAGGAGAACCGCAACTCCGAGACCACCGTCCGGCCGCTTCTGACCCCGAAGCCGTCGAAGCAGAAGCGTGAAGCCGATGACGCCGAGGTACGCCTCGGTCTTGCCACCGCCCGTCGGGAAGAAGATCAGCTCCACCTCATCGCGTTCGGCGTCGTTGGTCGGCTCGGAGATCCCGACGAGGTTCAGGAGAACGAACGCAATCTGAAAGAGACGCCAGGTCGGTCGCTTCCCATCGATGTATCGGTTGGGACTTCGCTGCCGCGCAGCCATCGCCATGGCCCGGTTCATCAGGAGTAACGCTTCGCGCGCCTCGTCGTTCTTGCTGAGGAGGACAATGCCGGCGAGGATGCGCTCCTTGGCTCGGGTGGCGTTCTTCAGGAGACGTTTGCGGGCATTATTTCGATGCTCGCTGTCGAGAGGAATCTCCCCCTGACGTTCAATCCAAGCGCCGTAGGCATCCGCAAGCGGCGTCAGCGCAGCCTGGAGGGTGTCCCCATCCCGAAGCTCGGCGAGTTCTTCCATCGCCGTGACGACGTTCGGCTCTTCGTGGGTGTCGACTTTTCGCACTTCGCATTGAGGAATCCACGTCGTGCGGATTCGCGTGACCTTGGTGGAGCCCTCCGGAGTCTCGATGGCCACGCCATGACCGACGGCCCATTCGTGGTGCTCGCGAAACTGAAGGTCGGCCGTCTCGTCATCAGGACCGCCCGAGCCTTCCCCTTGGCGGTTCGGTCGCGGAACGAAGCCGGGCGCGAAGCTCACTTCCATTTGCACCTGGAAGATAAACTGCTCGTCCTGGCGCCCCTTCTCTCCAGGGGTTCGCTCGTTGACGACGAACAAGGAGAGCGCTCGAGTTCCAGAAGGCAGCCCCGGAGCATCCGCCGACTCGATCTTTCCGCACACCCGGATGCCAGGTGTGTCGGGCAGGGAGCGCCCCTTCTCGACGTCGGCGGCCTTGAGAGGAATCTCAACGACACGATCGGGCTGCGGCACCCGGCGCCACACCGTTCGCTTCTTCTTCCGATCTCCCGCGTCGCGGTCCTCTTTGACGTACTCAGCGAAAGACACCGTGGCCGTGATCGTCTCGGTCCCCTCGCGTTCTGCCGGCAGCAAGACCGAAAGCCCGAGCGACGCGGGGTAGTTGTTCTTCTGCTTCGGCTCCGGCTCTGGTGCCGGCTCGTCCTCGTCCTCGTCGTCCGTTCCCGTACCGAGCTCCTCCTCGGCCGTCGGGTCCTTCGTCTCGCGATCGGTTTTAGGCGCGAGAAACCCCGTGAGATACCAGCGCGAAGGGGGCAGGGGCAGCTCCTCCTTCGAGGCCGCCTCCTGCTGAGAGAAGGGGCCGACGAGATCTGCCTTGAGGGCAGCGACCAGATTGGCGCGTACGTCGGTCGAGGTCGGCATGATCACGCACGATCGCGCCTCCGAGACTTGAAGACAAGCCTGTGCGCGCCCTGACGATTCGCACCGACTACTGTTGGCCATCCCAAGGGGGGGACGCCCTCGAGGACTGGTCACGGCCAGGTCGACATCAGTGCCTTCACGAACGCAGCTGGGCCACCACGCTTCTTCACCGAGAGCTGCTGCGGAAGTTTGAGATCCTGGCGGAGGGGGCCGAGCCAATCGGAGACGAGCCCATCGCAGGTGAACACGTCGCAGTACGCCGCACCGACGGACAAGTGGACAAGATCGTGGAAGGAGCCTCTCAGGGCGTCGCGCTCCTTCTTGCTTCCGCCCGCCTTCGTCATTGCGAACGAGATCAGCCCCTCGTTGAAGCATTGCACCGCCCGATAGCATGGGAGCGCTGCCGGCTCTCTGTCGAAGAGGGCGACGAGAAGGTCCTGCACGTCACCGGGCGAACAGGTCTTCGTTGCGTACTCGACATCGTTGAGGGCAACGAGCCGTCGATCGGCCTCCATAGCCCTCTTTCTCAAGTCCATGCGACGCTTGTAGGCGGTCTCGTCACGCTTCTTTTCGTCAGACCAGCCCGCCGTATCGGCCCAGGCGCGATCGTCCCGAAATGCCTGTGCAACCTGGAGCATTCGACCCACCCCGTTGTCCAAAACCTTCCCGCGAATCGCTTCCAGCGTAGCAATGACCGGCTCCCTCGCACCGAGCAATTCGGTGACAGCGTCGATCGTCAGGTCGCGAAAAGCGGCGAGCAAAGAAGGAGCGAACGGGTTCACCGTTTCCTTCGGATCGAGACCCGCTGCCACCTTGGTCCAATGCTCGTCCTCGGCGTCCTGCACGTCCGTCATCGAGCGAACCCAGACAATGGGGAGCTTCTCATACCAGCGAGCCATTGCGACGGCCGATGCGGTGTCTCCCCACCTCCCGAGCTCCGCAATGTGGACGACAGACAGGCAAAGATTGGCCTCTTTCGCGACACGCTCGACCCAGTTGAAGAGGGGGTGGTAAGCGACATCGGAGGGGGTCGCACCTTGGACGAGGTGCGCGCGGAAAGCATCGCAAAGCGTGGAGTTATCGAGATAGAAAGTCGGTCTCGCCTTGTCTCGCGACTTTGAGGGCACGTTTAGCTGTCCTCATCGGTTCCAAAGATAAGTTGTTCGTCGACCTTCTTCTTTTGGGCCCGTGGCTTCTTCGCCCCGTCTTTGGCGGTTGTGGCCTTCTTTGGGGACTCCTTCTTCTTGCCACCCGCGCCTAATCCCTTGATCTTCTCCTCCTCAGCGCGCTTCGCGTTGAGCACAAAGAGGCGGTCGATGACAGCATCCTCGAACTTCTCGAGCTTCTTCTTGTCGTCGTCGCTCATCGGGCAGAACGGCGGCACTTCGACCTCCAGCCAGCGCCCATCTGGGTCACCGTCGGAGTAGGCCTCGAGAACCTTTCGGTCCATCTCCTCGTGGAGCGTCCGCAGGTCGAGAATGCGCGCGTCGTCGCACGCGGGGTCCTTGAGGCGGTTGTACGTGATGGTAAGGCCGACGTTCTCGTCGACCATGTACTTTGCGCGAAAGTCGTACAGGCGGTCGCCGATGTCTTCGAGGGCCGGGATGACGGTGCGCGGTTCGGGCTTGGGGAACGGGAACGTCTCGAAGCAGTCGGAGGCGGAGTATCGCAGCCGATCCTCGAGAGAAGACGAGAGAAGGCGCGCCCACGGTTCGTGGATGCGAGATTGGAGAGTTGCGAAGGAAGAGAATGCTTCGAGGGGGTACACGTACAGCGTGTGAGCGAAGACCCGCATTGTCGGCTGAAACGCGAAGATCAGGTGCTTCGAGACCTGTGAATTGACGAGACACCGAAGCCTGCCTTCAAGGGCCTCCTGCAGATCGGGGCGCGGCTGCGCGAATTGCCACCAGTACTTCTTCCGGTGGGCCCCGTCGGCGGTCGATTCGTTGGCCTTGTCGCGTTCCGGCTTCACCCGGTCCACAACGACTCCTAGCAATGCTGGCCACTGTGAGGCGGCGTTCAGGTCACGTTGGCCAAAATTGATGGCATATCGTGTTCCAGACTGCGTCGGAGAAGAGTTGATTTCATCGCCTCCAATAAGTTCGAAGATGCAGTCGCCGTTCCTCGCATCAAGGAGGGTCAGATCATTCTTCTCCACATCGGTCAGGACAAACCCATCTCCGTATATCTTCGGGCCAAGAAACCAACACTCGCGACTTCTCGCCAACCGTGCCGCATCATTGCGTTCCACGCGCGGGCCAAGGCGTGAGTCAATGCACCTCACGCTCCGTCCATCTAGACGTGGCTCGGACCGTGTCCGTCCCTTCTCGATGTGAATGACTGACACTGCAACCGATGCGGCACCTGGCCACGGAAGAGATGTGGTAGCGTCATAGATTCGCGAACCCTCTCGCAGGAGCACCTGGAGTCCACTGGAGCGAGTATCTCCCTGAGCGATCGTGTTTGTCGCAATGAACCCAAGGGTGCCGTGCTCGCAGAGGAGCCGGTCGGCGCGACGAAAGAAGTACGAGGAGAGATCGGCTGCGCCGTTCACGCCGGGAACAGTGGCCAGTTGCCAGAATATGTAGGCGTGACCATTCGTCTCTATAATCCCATTCTTCCCCGCGAATGGTGGATTCCCAACAAATGCGTCCATGCCTGCCGCCCGTTCGTCTTTGCCCCCCGCCACCGCGCCCGGCTCCGGGCAAAACACTTCCGGAAACTCGGCCATCCAATGGAACACGGGGACTTTCTCCCGGATCGCCGTCCGCATCCCGACCAATTCTTCCGTCGGAGGCCCTCCGGATAGGAGCCACGCCCTGACCATGTCCTCCCGCTTGATGCGCTCGGCCTCGCGTTCCTTGTCCTTTCCATGTGCGAAAAACGCTCCAACGATCAGATCCCCGATCAACCGCACCCGCTCGAGGGCGTCCTGTGAGTCCCAGAACAGGCGCGCCTTCTCCCGGTCGTCTGACGCGGAGTCCCCAAGTTCACCAATCCTTCGCCGGAGCGAGATCGCTTCATCGAGAGCCACGGCGATCTCTCTGCCGAAAAGCTCAAGCTGCTTCGAGGCCTTTGCGTCGGAGCGCTTCCAGTGGAAGCTGCGAATCTGGTCGAAGTCCAGGCCGACGAGTGAATCCCCATGGCGGAGCGAGTGGTCGAGAAACGTAAACGGCAGCGTCTTCGATAACGTCACGAGCCAAAGCGAGAGCTTCGCCAGTTCCACGGCCGCGTCATTCTTGTCCACCCCGTAGAGACACCGCTGGGCGACGAGTCTTCGAGCGTGGAGGAGTGGATCCCCATGCTTGGCACCGATGGCCTCGGTCTTGTTCTCACGCGTCCAAGCCGCAAGCACATGGTCTCCAAGAAAGCGGCAAGCCTCCACAAGGAACGCGCCCGATCCCATCGCAGGGTCGCAAACCTTGAGCTTGAGGATTCGTTCCGACGTAGGCGCCTCCCCCATCACCGCGAGCAGCGGCTCCAATGTTCGCCGCACGATGGGGGCCGACAGACTCCGAGGAGTGTAGTGCGAGCTAGTCCGGCGCCTCTCCGTTCCGGGCTGGAGAACGAGCTGCCCTACTCGCGCCTTGGAGAGCGACGGATCCGCCTTCTTCCCACTCATTGCGAACATCGCGAGGGCCTCGAGGACCGCCGCGTTGTTCTTTGCGCCCTGCAATTCCGCATTGAGCTTCTCCCCCTGGGCAGCACTGATTCCAATCGTCTCCTTGAGCCATTTGGCTCGCCGTGCCGCCGGGACATCCAGCACCTCCTCGGCCGACACCCAAAGACGGTCCGGCCTCATGCACACCGCCTCAGACGGCATGCGGAGCACGTGGTAGCCCATCAGCGCCTCGTAGACGGTTCCGATCTGCTCCACGTCGAGGGCTCGGTACGAGAGGCGCTGTCCCTCGAAGACCAGAAGCTTCTCGAGCACGCGGAACACCGTCTCGTCGTCCACGGTCGGCAACTTCACCGACGCACGATCTTCGGCCTGGGTGATCGGCGCACTTCCCGCCGGGCCCCAACCCTCGAGGAAGGGATACTCATGCGGGTTGAAGAGCGAGCCTCGTCTCGGTGGCATCTTGAGCGAGCCGTGTTCCACACCGAGAAAGATCGCCCGGAACACCGTGACGAGTCGCCCCCACGCGCCATGTCGACGGGACATCGAGTCGGGATACGCCCCTCGGTCTACCTGGAGCTGCTCGAAGAGGGCGATCACCGAGAGATGCTCGGCGTACGTCGGATGCTCTATCGGAAGAAGGCCTCGGTCTTCGGCGTAGAGCAGAAACACGAGACGAAGAAGGACCGTGAGCAGTCCCTTGTAGAGGTGGTCGTGCTCCCGAGCGAGCGCCTCGTCGAGGAGATCCCGACCGTCACGCTCGGCCGCTGCCTCGAAACCGCGCAACAGAATCTGAAGCGCGTCGAAGACTTGGTCGGCGAGGTCGTTGGTGACGTTGGCCTGCCGCTTGCGGCTCTCTTCGAGGAGCGCCGGAAGCGATCGCTCCGGACTCACTCCGAAAAAGCGATTGGCCGAGAGAAGCATCACCAAGGCGTCGAGAATCGGTCTACCTCCGACGCTCGCCATGTCGTCGAGACGGAACGTGATGGCTCCGGAGGACTCGCCATGGGGGGCGTACATCAGACGGACCGCGTCGCGATTGGTGAGCAGACCGATGGGCACTCGGCAATTCCGAAGCAGCCGATCGAACTTCGCCGAGGGTGGGTAGTCCCACGTTCCTGTCGTCGTCTCGGGCTTGTCGAGGTCGAGACCCTTGGGCAGGTCCCAAACGAGCATTTCGTAACGAGAGCCAGCACGGCTCGCCGAGGTGCCCTCCGCGCCCTCGGCTTTCGCCTCGACCGCGCCCTGCTTCTTCAACGCCATTGTCGGGCGGAGCGTTTGCCTGCCTTCGGGAACGTAGAGCGAGAGCGCCTCGGGGATCGCCTCACCCGCGTCAAAGAGCTCGGGAGTGAGACCGAGAAGCTCGGACAAGAACCGTCCCAGATCCGCGATGGCAAAACCTTCAGGACCTGCTTCTCCATTCTCGGCCGGGGGACAGAGCGCGAGAAGCTTCTGCTGCACGTGCGGTGGCTGCCGCTCCATGCATTGGGCATCCACGAGCACCGGAATCGACACGACAAGCCCGTCGATGGGCTGGACCATCCCGAGCCAGACCTCGTGGAAGTAACGGTCGGCGTCGCTCATCCAAGTCCTCGCGTTAGCGTCGGAAGGTCCTCAACCAACCAACCTCGCACACGAATTTGCTTTGCGATGCTCTCAGGTATCACCGGCGCGAGCGCTACTCTCTCGATTTGAAAGGCGCGGTACGCAGGAAGCTGACTCAGGAATCGCTCGATGTGACCATCCGTCTCCACGAGCGACGCCTCAAGCTTCTCCGCCGATCGCTTGCACGTGCCAAAGCGTATGCGTTTGGCAGTATCGTTTACGGCGACGAGATCGATCTCCGTACCTTGGGTGTCCCAATATCCGTCCACTTGGTGGGTGAGCGCGAACCCGGGCAAGCCTTTGCGACTTCGTTCCTCGTAGAGAGTCGAAACGAGACGCTCAAAGCCATGACCCTCGGCCTCGCACAATCGGGCCTGCGCCTGTGCGACAAGCTGTTCAGGGGGTCGAAAACTCGTGGCAGCTACGGCCTGCGCGACTGCTGCAAGCCACGAACGGAGAAAGTTGTCCCGGACGTAATACCGCCCTTTTCGTTCCTTCTTCTTTGCAAAAATGGGGAGCCTGCGCTCAATGAGTTCGTACTTTTCGGTGAGGATCTTGACGTAGCCGGCGGTCTGCTCCGCGGTCTCGGGACTGACCCGTCGCACGTGAGCATCGAGGTCCCCGTTGGCGCAACCGGGATTGCGCGCAATGAACTTGAGGACCACGTCGTATCTTCCACGGAGTTCGTGCAGAAACCAGTTGTCCGCTTCGTTCCGCAGCGGCGCCGAGCTTTGAAAAAACATGCGCTGGAGGAGCTCCGGCGTCGCGGACTGGAGAGCGCCCTGCTCGTAGCAATCTCGGTAGAATTTTGGCACGCCCTCGAAGAGGTTCCAAAGAAGAAGTAGGCGTTCTGGATCCTCATCTGCATGGGTTCGAAGAACCTGCAAAATCGAACCGATGTCGAGGTGGCCGACATGGATGATATCGGTCGCACGATTGTAGAGAGGTGCCGTTCGGTTCTCGAGAAGATCGGTCAACTCGGTATCGATCGACCCGAGCACGAATAGCCCTCCCGAAACTTGGCTCGCGTCGCCCGTAAGCCGATCGATTTCGCGCTGGAGATGCGATGGGAATTCCGAGAGGACCTTGCGGTGAAAATACTGAAACTCGTCGAGGACGACGACGAACCCGGCCTTGGCCAGCACGGCGACGGTCTTTGCGAACTCCGACAGGTTCGTGGGCAGAGGGAATTTCGCGTGGTCGACGCCAAATGTGTCGAACGCATCTCGCACCGCGGAGAGAACTCCGGCAGGGCCGGAATCGGGAATCTGGACGTAAAGGATTGGGCGGTGGCTACCCTCCAAGGCGTGCTTGATGAGCGTGGTCTTGCCGATGCGGCGGCGACCGCTGAGCTTGACGAAGAACCAGCGGCCACGAGACAAAATGCCGCGGAGCTGCTCCAGCTCCAGCGCTCGGCCGTAGAAACCCCAGCTCGTCGTCACGTCGACTCCTGCTCGGCCTTCCGAGATAACTTAACTTTCGTTAAGTTAACAACACGGACGCCGTATCCAGCCGAAACCATGAGACTTTTATCCCCTCGTCTCCGGCCATAGGAAGACGAGGCCCACGGGCTCCAGGCGACGAAGCGTCACCTTGTAGAGCGCTTCGATTTGCTTCGGCTCGCGCTCGATCTCGCGCTCGATGGAGACGAGCCGCTCATCCATGTGCTCCTTCTCTTTCCTGAACTGCTCGGCCTCTCGCTTGTCGAACTGCATGACGAGCTGCATGTCCCCACCACGCCGTTCAATCTCCGAAAGGATGGCCGCACGCTGGGTTGTGAGGATGGTCGTAAGCGCCTCGGACTCCTCCGCCCCTCGCTGAAGTAGCTTGCGTTCGGCGTCGTGGGCGAGCGCATCGGCCTCCTCACGAATAGGACGCCACAGATTCGCGAAAAGAGTCGGTGCGACGGAGAGGAGCTTCGACTGTACGGCGGCGGAGACCCCTTCGAGCGTCGGGGACTCGGTGAGCACCTGCTCAAGAAGCTCAATGGCTTTGCGGTCGGCATCCTCCGCGAACGGCTTGAGCTCGTTCTCCTTGCCTTCCACCCATCGGGCCGCGACGGACACAAGCTTGTCGTGGAGCCTCGTCGCTCCTGGTCCGAAGAGGGACAGGCGCCCGAACGCGATGACCCTGACGAGAGAGTCGTGCCGCGTTCGCACTACCGTCACGCGACTCAGATCGTGTGCGCTGAAGCCCTGGGAGAGGAACCGGCCGAGAACCCGCTGAACGACCGGGTGCTGAAGGTGAAGGTGAGAGAGCGCGCTATTCATCCTTGGCGGCGGGCGGAAGACCACAGGCTGCGGCGGCTTCTTCCGAAACTCCCAGAACGGTTCATTTCTCCCTCGCGGTGGCCTCAGCGTATCCACCGTGTTCTGCCACGACTCCGGGAGATCGGGCATCGCCCACGCTTCGGCGTCGTCGACGGTCACCCGTTTGAGGTTCTTGGCGCCGGCCAACTCCAAGCCGACATCGATCGCGTCACGCAGGAGCGTCGAATCGAAGTCCATCACCTTCTTGGACCGTTCGAGGATCTCTCCGGCCTCCTCGATTTGCTGATTGATCTTGGCGAGCTCGCCGCGTGGCGTCTCGAGCTCCTCCGAGGCGGTCTCCTTGAGGGCGCCACCGGCCTCCGCAGCCTCGAGTCGCTGCACCGTCTGGGCGTCGATACCGCTCTCCATGACGTCGTTGAACCGGTCGAGAAGAACCGAGCTTATCGACCCGAGCTCGCGCTGGATGACGTCGACCTTTTCGACGAGCTTCTTGAGGACGATGTCTTCGGCACGATCGGTATATACGAAGTAGTGACAGCGCACTTCCTTGGCCGGCTGAAGCGTGCGGTCGATGCGCCCGTTGCGCTGCTCAATGCGCGCCGGGTTCCAGGGCACGTCAAAGTGAAAGAGATCGGCGCAATGGCCTTGCAAGTTCACGCCCTCACGAGCTGCGTCGGTCGCGATGAGAATGCGAACGGGGTGGTCCTCGGGGGGCGAGTTGAAGGCGCGCTGCACTTCCTCGCGCTGCTCGTCGGACATTCCACCGTGGAATTCCATGATGCGGCTCTCCGCCTGGTCGGTGCCGTCGATGGCAGAATTGAGCAACGTCCGCAGGTAGACCTTGGTGTCGCCGTACTCGGTGAACAGAAGCACGCGGCGCTGCGTCCAGACTTTGTCGGCCTTTGACGCCTTCGGATTCCCGCCGCCGATCGCCACCGCCGGGCACTGATTCGTCTGCACCCACTCGATGAATCGACGCACCTTCGCATCGGGAGCACCTCGGAAACGCTGCGCCTCTCCGAGCATCTCGTCGAGAAGCTTCCTGGCCAATCCCGCTGGACTTACGAAGCGTGACTCCGACTCCACCCGCGCCTCGTCGGCCTCGTCGAGGACACTGTCATCCACGCCATACTCGTCGTCGTCGCCGAAGACAGGGACCTCTACCGCCGTCTGGGCTCGGCCCTCGGCAACGGCTCGATGGTGCGCTTGCAAAGTGCGGTAGAACGCTGCGACAGAAGAGAGTAGGCGCTTCTGGAGATTGATGAACACGAGGGACCCCTGTCCTCGTTCCGGCTTCGTCAACGCCGTGTACTCGGCGAGCTTCTCGGCGAGGGCGAGCTCGGGGCTGGAAGGGTCCCCGACCTGCAGCGCCACGAGCGTGCGCTTGGGAAACTGGTCGACCCCGAGCTTGCGGAGATCTTCTTTCAGCCGTCGAACCATGACCGCATCGAGCTGCCCGCGACCGCGAACCGGAACGCCCCGAGTGAACCGCTGAGGATCGAGGAGCTCGAGCAGCGCGGAGAAACTGTTCGAGTGGCCATTGTGCGGCGTGGCGCTCAGAAACAGGCGGTTTTCGAAACGGGGCGCGATGTCGCGGATGACGTCGGTGATCTTCGAGTCGACCGCATAGCGGCTGGTCCCGGCGGGAGCTGCCACATGCGCCTCGTCGAGAATGAGAAGGCTCTTGTGGGCCCGTTCACCGATGTGTTGCAGGAGGGGATCCCGGTATTCGGGCCTGCGGAGGATGGGGTGCGAGACGATGAACCGTGTGTGCGTGCTCCAGGGGTTCACGCCGAAGCCACGCTCTTTGCGCCTACGGCCGATGAAGGCGCGGCTCATCACCTCGAAGTGCAGACCGAACCGTTTCTGCATCTCGTCGCGCCACTGGAGGCTGACGGATGCCGGGCAGACGACGAGCATGAACTCAACGCGCTGTCGAAGGAGCAGCTCTTGAGCGATGAGGCCCGCCTCGATGGTCTTTCCGAGCCCGACGTCGTCCGCGATGAAGACGTTGGCCCTCGGCAGCGACAGCGCCTTCTGGAGCGGAGTGAGCTGATGGTTCATCAGCTTGATGCCGGCGCGAAACGGCGACTGGAAGAGCTTCGCGTCCGTGGCCGTGACGCAGTTCCACTTCAGGGCATGCATATACGCCGCGAAGTGCCTTGGCGGATCCACGCGGCTCATCTCGCCAAGTCCGTGAGCCTCGGGCTGATGCACCTTGGCCCCGAGCTCTAGCTCCCACATAACATCCAGGGCCCGCCCCTGGTTGTCGTCGTCCAGGCACACGAGCTTCACGAGCGTGGCTTGCCCCTCTCCCGGAGGCGGCACGACAGCCTCGACCAGCCATTGCCGATGGCGCACCTGAACGATGTCGCCGGGCCTCGGGGCGTAGCGAGGGATCGCGTTGGCAGTGAAGAGTGGCTTTGGCGGAGAGCTCTCCGCTGCCCCGTGGGCTTGAAGCAGACGTGCTGCGAGAAGGGGACGCGCACGCCCGGAGTCATCGAGACCATGGGCGCGGCAGGCCGCCTTGAGTTCGTCACGGCCGAGGGCGCCGAGAAGCTCACGGAAGCGGATAGCTCCCGAGTTAACGAGAGCATCTGTCTGCTCTTCCCGACTGCCGTTCGCCGGAACCAGCGCCGCGAACGTGCGACCCAGTTCGAGCAGGCGTGGCCTGGGGAGTCCGGCCAGGATCGTTCGCGGGGACGGGATCACGGAGGCGCAGAATACGCCAGAATCGACCTGGCGATCATCGCCCGTGAGTGGATCCGGAGATCGGGTTGCCCAGGGAGCCATCGTCCGCCGGATCTTCACTTCACACGGAAGGCAACGGAGTAGTGACGCGCGGCTTTCACACGTTCCCGACTGGGATGTCGAATGACTCGCGCACAAACGATACGACGACCGTGTCCTCATTCATGAGAGCCCGACGGAACATCGCGATCGTCGAGGCCGGCAATGCCATTATTTCGTTCCCACTCACGCCGCGACTCACTTTCAGCGTTGCGCCGTCGATAGCCCTCGTTCGTTTGCCATCGCCCTTGGCGACTGCACCGCGGCGCATTCCTTCCGAACGCCGACCGTGGGACGACTGCGAAGTCGCCGCGACACCCAGGGTCGTGTCCGGGAGCCGACCGCAGTTCTCAGTTGATGAGGGCCGACGCAATATCGGCGGCGTGCGTGTCGAGCGAGCGATCCACTGTTGCGGACGCTCCAAGCTCCGAGCAATGCCACCTGGCCGTGTTGTCCGCGCGCGAGCCGTAAGCAACGCGGCAACGTCGAGCCTGGAGAATTGCGAACTCAACGCGCTGTCATCGGTCCTCGGCCTCGAATGCCACTGCCATTTGTGACAAGCGGAGTCTCACACAAGCATATCAGTCCTCTTCACGAGCGAGGTCCGGTCCTCGGCGCGGCTGTCCGGCCGGTCTGTCGCCGCATTCGGTGTCGCGCCCGACAGCATCGTCTGGCCGGACGCTCTTCCTCATGTAGTCCGCACGAATGCCGTCGATCATGCAGCGCGGATCGGCGACAGTCCGCAGCGCGCCCCATACGGTTTGCGGTTCTGGGCATATTCCGGCGCGCGACTGGGCGAGCGACTCTTATTCGATACGGGGGCTCCCACGGTCTCGCACTGCGTGGGCCGCATTCTGTCGTCTCGCTCGCGCGGTCCACCGAGACACCGTCGCGCCTCGAGACCTTCGGCCCTTCGGGGGCCCGGCTTCTGCTTTCCCGGTTTCCCCGCGAGCGGTGACCCTCCGGGAATGCAGCCGGGTCTCTCGAGGAGCGACGGGGTGGCCCGCCTGGGGCGAACGAGCCGACCGAAAGCGGCTCACACCAGGAGAACGACCATGGAAGCCACCGTCAATCAAACCGCATCACTCGACTTCACTCCTCGCCCTTCCTTCACCCGATCCGATAACGAAAACACGAACGCGCGCTACCGCGCCATCCTGCAGCGCAAGATCGACGATGGAGCGCGGCGAGCCGCCCAGGTCATCGCGACCGTCCAGAACGATCCTCCACGCGACCAGATTCTGCGCATGCGGGCCGCGGCCTTCGCCATCACGCCCAGCACCGGGGTTCAGGTTCGTGTCGGCGACGACTGGTACACGCCCACCGACTACGCTCTCGGTCAGATTGCAGCCCGGGCCGGAGTCCCTCTTCCGTACCTGCGCGAGCTCGCTTCCCCGCAAGGCCAGACGTGGCAACACGATCTCGCATCCGAGATTCTCCGCCAACACTACGGCAACGCCGGCGAGAGCCGGGTGCTCGTACGCAGCGTCCGCGGGCAGATGCGTGGCTGGCTCAGTGACAAGTATCGCCGCCTTGATTCTCGGCCCCTCATCGACGCCCTGGCCGACGAAGCGCAGCGCATCGGCGCCGTCCCCGTCGACGGAGTCGCTACCGAGACCCGCATCGCCCTCAAGGTTATCGTCCCGCAGATTCTGGAACCCGTGATGTCCGGAAACCCGTCGCGGCGTGTTTTCGCACGATTGGCAGCCAAACCGTAAGCTTGAACGGGCATCGAAGACCGGGCAGGCTGCGTCGGACGCCATGCTGCTCTCGGTCACGCTCCCGTTCATCATTGCGATGGTGGCCTACGCCATCAACGAACTCATGGCGCGTCGCGTTGACTACCTTCGCGAAGAGATTCGGGTTCTGAAGGAGGCTCTCGCAGCGTCCACCGGCAAGGCGCGGATCGATCTCACCGCCAAGCAGCGACGCCGCCTTGCGTTGAAGGGCAAAGCTCTCACTGCGGTTTTCTTTCGGATAGCACGGGGTGAGTCTCGTCGCCGAAGCGCCCGCGGTCAGAATCGGACCGTTGCCTTTCTCAGTGCCTCCTACTGTTCAGCCAGAGAACCGACCTGGACCCCGCAGCTTCATCCACGTGCGGTCGCCGAGCCGCTCGTGATCGCACAAGGCAACGTGGTCGACGACGTCGTGGTGCGCCGCGTGTTTGCGATCGGGAAGTCGAAACGCTCGCAGGATGCACTCGACGGCGACTCCTGCCACGTGAATGGACAACGGGTAGCGCTCAATCCTCTTCAGCTGGCCCGCGTCCCCCATTCGCTCGAGCGCAGCGTTCCGCGATTGCGCCGGAATCGAGAACCACGGCTCCGCGCATCCCGTTCCCATTGCCCACCAGTTGCCCCGCGCACCGTCACCCCCCGTTCCTTCGCGTTGCGCCGTGTTACGCGGGACCCGAACATTCCCCGAGGTTTCTGAAAATCATTCGTGAAACGCCGCGTTTTTTCGGGG
>Ga0326728_10003804_pt1 | contig 45930 bp, 36 predicted proteins | sample MB3enrmetagenome_FD_207602 | JGI IMG/M metagenome (GOLD analysis project Ga0326728, IMG submission 207602) | Lab enriched peat soil microbial communities from McLean, Ithaca, NY, United States - MB31MN | ecosystem: Environmental > Terrestrial > Soil > Wetlands > Peat | place: USA: New York...
GAGCTGCTGCACAGCAGCCGCGCAGGGCGGCACCTTTGGCGTGGTCAGTTCGCAGTACAACCTGCCACGCCTTATCCAGTTCGGTTTGAGGTTCACTTTCTAGATCTCAAGCTGGCAAACGTGGGGGCGGCTCGCGAACCGCCCCTACGTCCTCGTTTGGTCTTGGGTCGATTCTTAGGGGCGAGCGATCTATCCAGGCATTAGGTGCGGGGATGGGTCGCTCGCCCCATTCTTGTCAACTGCCGTTCGCGTTTGGTAGTGTCTTAATTAGGGACGGGGGCCCATGGCGGCGCCGGGAAGCGCGGACCCCGGTCTCGAGGTCCGCGGCTTTTTCTTAGGCCCGTGGACAAGCTACTCGGCGCCGTCGCGAAGGATGGAGAAGACGTGAAACACCTGCTTGTCCTGGCCGCAATCCTCGCGGGCATGTCGACGCTCGGCGAGCGCGCGGCGGCGCAAACGAAGAGCGGGCAAGCGGGTTCGGCGGCCCACCTGGCCTCCATCACCATTGACTATCCTTTGGACGGTTCGATTTTCCCTCCCGAAATTACTCCCCCAACTTTCATCTGGCGCGACGCCGCGCAGAATGCCACTCGCTGGCGAATCGACATCACCTTCGCCGATGGCTCCACGCGAATGCACGTCGAATCCTCCGGCGAGCGGCTGGCCATAGGAGAGATTGACCAGCGGTGCGTCTCTTCGACGAATGAATTGCCGAAGCTCACGCCGGAGCAAGCCGCGGCGCATACGTGGATTCCCGAGGCGGGCGTCTGGGAGGCGATCAAGAAGCACTCCGTGGCAGGCGCCGTGCTGGTGACCATCAGCGGGTATAGCCAGCAAGACGCCCAGCATGCGGTGTCCGGCGGTCGCCTGACCATCCACACGTCAAGGGACCCCGTCGGCGCCCCTATCTTTTATCGTGACGTGCCCTTGATGCCTTCCGAAACTGAAAAGGGGATCATCAAGCCTCTGGCGCAGGATGCGCTCCACCTGATCCAATGGCGGTTGCGCGACATCGGAAAACCTGGGAGCCGCGTAGTACTCGAGGACATGCCCACCTGCGCCAACTGCCATTCGTTCTCGAGGGATGGCAAGACCATGGGTATGGATCTCGACGGCCCTGCCAACGACAAGGGGCTGTACGCGATCGTTCCCGTCAAACCGGAAATGGCGATCCGCAACCAGGATGTGATCTCGTGGAGTTCCATCCGGGATAAGACGGTATCGGCCTCGCGAATCGGATTCATGTCGCAGGTTTCGCCGGACGGCAAGTATGTCTTGACTAATTATCGGGGCCAGACAACGGACCTTAGCAATGGCTACTTCACCGTGAATTTCAAGGATTACCGCTTCCTCCAGGTGTTCTACCCAACGCGCAGTATCGTTGCCTGGTACGACCGGGTCACGGGCCAAAAGCAGCCCTTGCCCGGGGCGGATGATCCGGCCTATGTGCAAACGAACGCCGTCTGGAGCCCCGACGGCAAATACGTGGTCTTCGCCCGGGCGGTTGCCAGGGATCCCTACACGCCCGGCATGAAGATGCCAGAGCATGCCAACGACCCGGAGGAACCCCAAGTCCAGTACGACCTCTACTGGGTTCCCTTCAACGACGGCAAAGGCGGCCGGCCGACGCCGATCGCGGGCGCTTCCCACAACGGCATGAGCAACAGCTTTCCCAAGGTTTCGCCCGACGGCCGGTGGATCGTTTGGGTGAAGTGCCGCAACGCGCAGTTGATGCGTCCCGACAGCCAGCTTTACATTGTTCCCGCGCCATCCGGTGGCGCAACGCGGCGGATGCGCTGCAATACTTCCTTAATGAACTCCTGGCACAGCTTCTCGCCCAACGGCTGTTGGCTGGTATTCTCCTCGAAGAGCCGTTCGCCCTACACGCAAATGTACCTCACGCACATCGACGAGCAGGGCAACGACAGCCCCGCCATCCTGATTGATAATTCGACTGCCGCCAATCGCGCGGTGAATATTGCGGAGTTTGTCAACATTCCGCCAGACGGCCTCATGGCCATCGCCACGCCCGCCGTCGACATGTACAAGGAAATCGACCGGGTGGCACAACTGGAAAACCAGGGCCAGATCGATGCGGCCATCGCCGGGTGGAAAAAACTCCTTGCTGCCTATCCTGATGATGCCCGGATTCACAACAACCTGGGCACCGCTCTGACGCGGGCGGGCCGGCCGGCGGAAGCGATCCCCGAGTTTGAGAAAGCGCTGGAGCTGAAGCACCCTCGTTTCAGCAGTGTTTACTTCAACCTCGGCCGTGCATTGCTGGTGGCAGGACAGCCGGATCGGGCAATCGTTGCTTTCGACGAGGGCTTACAGTATGACTCCGATTCCGCTGAGCTCCACTACCACCTGGGTCTCGCCCTGGCCAGCAAAGACCGCTTTGATGAGGCCACGACAGAGTTCGACAGGTCTTTGCAGATCAACCCCAACGATGCCAATGCTCACTTCGCCCTGGGCGTAGCGCTCGCGGACAAAGGTGATGGAGACGCGGCAATCAAGGAGTATCGAGAAGCGCTGCGCCTTAACCCTCAAAACGAACTGACACACGTCAACCTCGCGGCAGCGCTAAGGGAGAAGGGCGACTTGGAAGGAGCGATTGGGGAATATCGTGAGGCTCTGCGCTTGAGTCCGAGCGACGAAGTTGCACACTCAAATCTCGGCTTGGCGCTTGCCAATAAGGGCGATTGGGATGGCGCCATCTCCGAACAACGCGCAGCGCTGCGCCTGGACCCGAAGGACGCGGTGGTTCACGTATACCTCGGCGCCATGCTCGAGCAAAAAGGTGATGGTGACGGCGCTATTGCGGAGTACCGCGAGGCGCTGCGACTGAACCCCGCCAACCACCTTGCGCATTACGACCTCGGCGTAGCACTCGAGAAGAAAGGCGACCGCCAGGGCGCCTTCGAGGAATATCGCGCTGCTTATGAACTCGATCCCAAAATCCCACCCTATCAGCGGGCTTACCAGCGCCTGTCGCAGCGGGACAAACCGTAACGGCAGGAGTCAGGATTCAGGAGGGAGCGTAAAGTGCGTCGAACTGTGGAATAATACGACAGCGATGCCGTGCGGGTGGTTCGCAAGCCCCCACGAGATACCGATGACTTGGCGCGCTCCAAAACGATTTACGCTCGCAACCGTTGCCTTCCTCTTCGCCGTCTGCCCAGTAGCTCAGCGTGAGGGGAATTGTCAAACGGTTGAAGAACAGGTCAGCGCACACTTCCGCGCGGGGCAGACGGCGCTGCGGAAGGGGGAACTCGTCCTGGCGCGGGAAGAGTTCTTGAAAGTGGTGGCTCTCGACCCGAAGTTGGCCGAAGCGCGCGTCAACCTTGGCCTGGTTTATCACGCTCTCGGTGAATACAGCCTGGCGGCGAGCAATTTGTCGACAGCCCTGCGTCTAAAGCCCGATCTGGCAGGGCCCACGCTGATCCTGGGGATTGACTATCTAAAATTAGGCGAGACAGAGAAGGGCATTCCGGTTCTCCAGCGAGCGTTAGGCTTGCAGCCCTCCGACCTCGAGGGGCGGCGAGCGTTGGCCTTGTGTTATGTGTCCAGGGAAGAGTTTCGCAAAGCCGAGGAGGAGTACCGCGAACTTGCCCGCCTGAATCCGGACAAGGCAGACGCGTGGTACATGCTGGGCCACGATTACGTGAATCTCGCCGCGCACCTGGCGTTCCGAGGAGCGGAGGTATACCGAGGCTCGCCTTGGGGAAATCGCTTTCTCGGCGATATGCTGGCACAGCGTGACCGTTGGAACGACGCAGCGGAAGAATACCTCCACTCGCTCGCGGGTGACCCCAAACAGCCTGGTCTCCACACCTCGCTGGGGCAGGCCTATCTGCATCTGGGCAAGCTGGATAAAGCGGAGGCTGAATTTCGCCTCGAACTCGCGATCGACTCCAAGGATGAGCCCGCACGGCTCGGCTTGACGGAAACGCAGCTTATGAGGCGCCAGGCCACGGAGGCCCTGAAAGACGTCGAAGAATTATGGGAAATCTCACCCGAGTTCTTGAGTCTGCAACGAGGGTTTCTCGAACTGTCTCCGGACGCCGCCCAGGCAATGCTGGCGGACCTTCAAGCTGCTCCCGAAGGAACAGCAAAGAAGTTCCTACTGGCAGCGCTGAATGCGGCCGCAGGAAAAACTGCGCAGGCCGACAATGGCTGGAGAGCCTTCCAGCAAGACTTTGTGGCTCGGCAAAATGCGACGCCGAGCGTGGCCGGCGGCGGAGCAGATCAGAATCCTTGTGGCGCCCACCAATATGCCGCTTGCGTGCATTGGCTGGAGTCCCGTCAACGTATGTCGCCCCCCGAACAACTATTGCTTGGAAAAACCCTGTTTGCGATGCGGCAGTACGCACACGCGGCGGAAGTTTTGGCAAGCCTGCTGGGAATCGACAAGGGCAGCGTGGAGGCCAGTTACTGGCTGGCGCGAACTTACCAGGCGCTGGGCGGCGATTGTTACGACAGATTGGAGGAAGATTTCCCGGATTCCTGGCGGGCGCACCAGTTGCGCGCTGAGGGCTATAGCGCCCATGAGGCCTCGAAAGACGCAATTCAAGAATATCAATCCGCCTTGCGCCTGAAGCCCGATGCGGCGGAACTGTATGAGGCGCTGGGAGAACAATTCCTGGCCAAGAAATCCTACGACGAGGCGCGGGCAGAACTGGAAAAAAGCTTGCAACTCGAGCCCTCCCGCGCGCGCACCCTCTGCCTGCTGGGTCGCTTATACGTGGGAACGCATGAGACGGAAAAGGCCGTTCCTTATTTGCAGAAGGCTCTGCGCTATCAGCCGGACATGGCTGAGGCAAGTGACTTACTAGGGACCGCCTACGTCCGCCTTGGGCAGGAGGCGCAGGCCATTGCTGAGCTCGAGAAGGCTGCGCCCTGGGATTTCTACGGAGACGTGCACTACCAACTCTACGTGGCTTACCGCCGGCTGGGCAAGCTCCAGCTTGCCGATAAAGCCTTGGCGCGGTCACAGGAGTTGCGGCGCACCTCCGCGGCGAAACACCAAGCCATGGTCAGTGGAGTAGCCGAGGTCGAATAGGGAATCCGGACCAGAGGTGCTGTCCTAATTTCGGGTGTAGCGCCGGCTTCCAGCCGGCAAAGAGCCGCCAAGATGGCGGCGCTACATTCAAACTAGGACAGCACCGGACTAGGCATCCGGTTGCGGCAGACCATCGCCGCGTGCTAACCTCAGTTCCTCCTCAGGGGGGCGTAGACCGCAAACGGACCACGACAGAAGGAGGACAGTCGGGGTTTCTAGATGGTTCGAACTCAACGCCTATTGGCGATTTCCACTCTGGTCATCTTGGGCGCTCACGCCGCAGCGGCCGAGCGACCTGCTTACAATGTTGTCCTAATTACCCTTGATACACTTCGTCCCGATCACTTGAGGTGCTACGGCTACACCTCGATTGAGACGCCTAATCTCGACGCACTTGCCGGCGCGGGTGCGCGGTTCACCCAAGCTTTTACGCCGGTTCCCATCACCTTGCCGGCGCACGCATCGCTGCTGACGGGAATGTTTCCGCTTGCGACTGGCGTGCGCGATTTTATAAGCGATCAACTGACGCCGGGAACCGCAACGCTGGCAAGAGTTCTGCACGACCATGGCTATTCAACGGCGGCCTTTCTTGGTGCACCTGTGCTGGACGCGCGTTTTGGCCTGAACCAGGGTTTTGATACTTATTTCGATCATTTCGGACTTGGGGCCGCGGAAATAGTGCACCTGGATGCCATGAAGCGCCCTGGCGATCAGGTGGTGGATGAGGCACAGAAGTGGTTGAACCACCATCCGCAGCAGCCCATGTTCATTTGGGTTCACCTGTACGACGCGCACAGCCCGTGCCGCCCCCCGGAGCCCTACGTGGGGCGCTACCCAGGCCGTCCTTACGACGCAGAAATCGCATTTGTCGATGCCCAGGTCGGACGCCTGACGACGGCGCTGACCCAGCAGGAGCTCCTGGAAAAGTCGCTGGTGGTGGTCGTAAGCGACCATGGCGAGAGTCTCGGGGAGCATGGCGAGACAGCGCACGGCTTCTTCATTTATAACTCCACGCTGCATATCGTCTGCATCATAAAAGTGCCGGGCCACGCTCCTCAGGTGGTTAACGACGAAGTTTCGCTGGTGGACGTGATGCCCACGGTTCTGCAAGCTCTCGCGATTCCCGTCCCTGCCGGTGTGCAAGGGCGAAGCTTGCTGAGCCTGGTGGCGGGCCATGCGGGGGAGGGTTCGTCCAACCTATATGCGGAAAGTTATCCTCCCTTGCTGCACTTTGGGTGGAGTCCGCTGCGCAGCATCCAATCCCGCGGTTGGAAATATATTGAGACAACGCGTCCGGAACTCTACGACACGCGCGATGACCCCAAGGAGTTGAAGAACCTCTTTGCCACCCGCCAGCCTCTGGCGCTCGACATGAGCAACCGCCTGCGCATCTTGATCAGCCGTTACACGCCGGCGGCCGACGCACGAGCACCTGAAAATGGACCGGCCGATCCCGCGCTGTTGAAGAGCCTGCGCTCGCTGGGATACGTGGCGGGTTCCGCGGGAACCTTCACGGACGCGAGCGGCAGGGGGCTGCCCGACCCGAAGGATCGCATTCAGGTTTATGAACTGGTATACGGCGCACTCGCCGACGAGGAGCAACAACATTACGCGGACGGTCTCCGCAAGCTTCAAAGAGCGGAAAAAGCAGAGCCCCGTTCAGGGACCATTCTCTTTCTCATGGCGGAAGAGTATTTTCACTTGAATGATTTTCTTCACGCCATTTCGTACTTTCAATCCGTTCTCAATGTGGACCCCAAGAACGCCGTAGCCGCCTACTACCTGGGGCTTTCGCATTTGCAAATTGGCGATCTGGAAGCTGCGGAAATGAACTTCCAGTATGCGCTCGTACTTGACCCGACAAGCTACGGAGCGGCCTTCAATCTTGGGGTCGTGTATTCCCGCCGCAAACAGGCGCAGCCGGCTATTCAGGCTTTCCAGCGCGCCATCAAGATCTTTCCCGACTATGCGGACGCTCACGAGGCACTAGGAGAACTCTACCTCTATCTGGACCATCCGCAGGAGGCGGCAAGCGAGCTGGAAAAAGCGGTCACGATTGCCCCCCGTATGTCCAAAGCCCATTCCCAATTGGCACGAGCGTATTCAGCCTTGGGGCTTCGGGACAAAGCGCAACAAGAGTTGGAGCGCGCCAAGGCGGGGCAGTAGGGAGAACGCAGAAAGCAGAAAACAACAGGCATCAAACAGTTGGCAATGGGCGCGCAACCCGACCTTTCCAAGAAACCAATACCAGACTTCAGATCCGAGATTTCAGACTTTCGGATTCGAAATCGAGAACCCGTGCCGACGTGTTCTGGGAAGGGAGTCGAGGGATCGAGAGGCTTGCTTGGTCGCGAACCGACCCCTCACCCGTCACGCTCCGGCTGATGAAAGCGCCGGAGCGTGACCCTCTCCCCAAGGGAGAGAGCTGTGATTCGCTGGGGGAGAAAGTGCCGCGGCGGGTGAGAGGGCTTTCCTCGTGCCGGTCCTGGCTTGGAGAAACAGAAATGCGTTATGCAACCAGTTTCTTGAAAATCTGCCTCGCAATATGCGCCGTGGCCGGCTTCTGTTTGGCGCAGCAGGCCCCGCCCTGGAGTGAGCCAATCTCTTTAGCGGGGCAATGGCGGTTCGCTCTCGATCCGAACAAAGAGGGTGTCGAGAAGCAATTCTTCAATCAGGAATTGCCGCAGCGAATCTCCCTGCCGGGTTCGACCGACGAAGCGAAATTGGGCGTCCCCAACCCGGACAAGCCCACTTTGGATGGACTTTACCGGCTCAACGAATACGAGGGTCCGGCATGGTTTCAGCGGGACATCCAGATTCCCGAAGCATGGGAGGGTAAGCGAGTCTCACTTTTCCTGGAACGCACGCATTGGGATACAACCGTTTGGGTCGACGACAAGTTGGTGGGCACACAGGACAGCCTGATTGCCCCGCACGTCTATGACCTGGGGATCAACCTGAAGTTGGGTACGCATCGGTTGACCATCTGCGTGGACAACACCCGCAAAATCGACCTTGGCCGCTTCGTCTCTATTAATTACGCCGGGACACAAACCAACTGGAATGGGTTGATCGGCAAACTGGAACTGCGCGCGAAGGACCCCGTTTCAGTCGCGGATGTGAAGGTGTATCCCGAGGTCAATCGCAAAATGGCCAAGGTCAGCGTTCTCATCACCAACGCCACTGGCCAATCAGCAAGCGGCAAACTCGTTCTGCAAGCCAGCGGCCCCGCGGGAGCGGGCAACGCACCTGCCGTCGAGATCGATTTCACGGCCGCCGGGCCTCAAACGCTCGTGACCGCAGAACTGCCCATGGGCAACGACGTGCGATTGTGGGATGAGTTTTCTCCAGCCCTGTACGAGCTAACGGTGTCGATGAGCGCAAGTTCGGCGCGCCAGCGATTTATCGACCGGCAGACGGTGACCTTCGGCATGCGCAAGTTCGCCACCCGGGGCACGCAATTCACCCTGAACGGACGGCCGATTTTCTTACGAGGAACGCTGGAGTGCGCGATCTTTCCGCTTACGGGTTATCCGCCCACCGATGTGCCGTCATGGCAGAGAATCTATCGCATCCTGAAATCATACGGTCTTAACTTCATCCGCTTCCACTCCTGGTGCCCTCCCGACGCCGCCTTTGCCGCCGCCGACATCGAGGGAGTGATGGTTCAAGCCGAAGGTCCGCAGGCCAATGTTCCAGCGGGCGTGGACAAACAGCGTGACGCGTTCATGGAAGAGGAGTTGCTCCGGATGATTCGTACTTACGGGAACCATCCATCGTTCTGTTTGATGACGCTCGGAAACGAATATGGAGGGTCGGACGCGGTGCTATCACATTGGGTCGACAGGCTGATTAAAGAAGATTCGCGCCGCCTCTATTCGTCGGCATCCTCGGCGCAAGTCACCGCGAACCGGCAATTCACCGAGCGCGGCCAGCCGCGCGGCGTGCAGGGGCCGGGGACTGACGTGGATTTCCGCGAAGCGATCGCTCAAGAGGACCGGCCCTTGATCGGCCACGAAATCGGCCAGTGGACTTTCTACCCAAACTTCGATGAGATCGGGAAATACACGGGCGTTCTGGCGGCGAAGAACTTCGAATTGGTTCGCGACGATCTGGCGGCCAAACACCTGCTGGACCTGGCGCCCCAATTCGTTCAGGCCACCGGCCGCCACGCGGCGCTGCTCTATAAGGACGAGATTGAAATTCTGCTGCGCACGCCCGGCCACGCGGGGTTCTCGCTGCTTGATTTGCACGACTATCCCGGTCAAGGGACCGCACTCATCGGAGTGCTCGATCCATTTTGGGATTCGAAAGGCTTCGTCGCCCCGGAAACGCATCGGCGGTACTGCGGCCCTACCGTGCCCCTGTTGCGGATGAAGAAGCGCACGTTCACAACGCACGAGACTTTCGCTGCTGAGGCGGACGTCGCTCACTTCGGCCCCGACGACATGGCAAACGCGCAGCCGGTGTGGTCCATCCGCGACGAAGAAGGCAGGGAAGTTGCCTCGGGCTCATTGGCGGCCCTCGCCGTGCCGACCGGCAAGCTCACATCCCTCGGCAGATTCACCGCCTCCTTCGAGAAAGCCCATGCCCCCGCAAAGCTGACGGTGACGCTTCAGCTTGCGGGGACGGCCTTCGCCAACGACTGGGATATCTGGGTCTATCCGGGGAGTGCGCCGGCGATTGCCCCCGCCGATGTGGTGATTACCAGGAAGTGGGACGATGCCACCAAGGCGGCCCTCGTGAAGGGTAAGAAGGTGATTCTCTTCCCGGAGGTTTTGAACCCATCCCAATCGTTGCCGGGCCGCTTTCTGCCGGTTTTTTGGAGTCCGATTTGGTTCCCAAAGCAGCAGCCGAATACCATGGGAATCCTCTGCGACCCCAGGCATCCGGCGTTGGCGCAGTTCCCCACGGAGTTTTATAGCAACTGGCAATGGTACGATCTACTTCAGAACTCACGCACGGTTAATCTGAATGACACGCCGGCATCCTACCGCCCCATCGTCGAAGTCATCGACAATTTCGCTCGCAACAATAAGCTGGGGAACCTCTTCGAGGCGCGTGTAGGGAAGGGAAGCCTGCTGGTCTGCACCATCGCTCTGCCGCGCCTGGCTGGCACTCAACCCGCAGCAAAGCAGTTGCTTAAGAGCCTATACGCCTACGCGGGCTCTCACTCCTTCAGGCCGTCCCAGGAACTGGAAACGACGCTGCTGGACAAGTTATTCACGTCAACCGGCCCGTAGCGCTCCTTCTGCACCTTGCTCGTGTCTTAGTTTCCCTTGACTAGCCGCGGGCGCGATTCTACGTGCACTCTGTGGGCAGAAGAAACTTAACACGCGCGGCAGAGCCGCAATTCAAAATTCCGAATTTTCGGATTTCGGAAGATGGATTAAGAGCGAATTACGGCGCGGAAATGCTTTGCGAGCCGCGAAGAAATTCAGAAATAGTAGTACAACGCGGCAGAGCCGCAACCGAAACAAACTTCTCCGCGTCCTCTGTGCCTTTAAAGCCTCAACGCAGAGGACACCGCAGCATTCGTGTCAGGTGCGGCCGGCAGCCGGGCTGACGACGTCACTTCTTCTTGGTTTGTTTGGCAAAGCTCAGTAAAAAGAGGACGAAAGGCCCAAGAATCAGCGCCTCGATGGCGGCGCGCGCCAGGGGGCGTCCCTTCCTGGCAGCCATATAGACCCCGGCGACGACCCACCCCGCCGTCCAGCAAATCGCCAACAGCCTCATCGCAGACTCCTTGGCCTCTGAAAACTCTGCACACAATACTCTCTTTCTTACGTGTTACCCGGAAGAGTACTAAAGTACTGCGTAGCAGCTAAGTGTAGATTTCAGGATTGACAGGGTTGGGAGGGCGGCGGCCTGCGAGTGCGGCGAGAAGGTTTTCGGCTGCCAGAGCGGCCATGGCGAAGCGAGTCTCGGAAGTGGCGCTTCCCACATGCGGCGTGAGGACGACGTTCGGCAGGGTAAGGAGCGCGGGGTGAATATGCGGCTCCTGCTCGAAAACGTCCAAGCCGGCGCCCGCGATTCGTCTCGATTGGAGCGCTTCGACCAGAGCCGTTTCGTCCACGACTTTGCCGCGCGCCGCGTTGATGAGGAAAGCCGAGGGTTTGAGCATGGCGAGTTCACGGGCGCCGATGAGGTGATGGGTCTCAGGTGTGAGAGGGACGTGCAAGGTCAGGAAATCCGATTCGCGCAGCAGTGTCTCGCGATCCACGAATTGCGCGCCGAGTTCCTGCTCGAGGGCAGGTGCGGGACGGAGGATATCATGGTAGAGAATGCGCATCGAGAACCCGCGGGCGCGGCGCGCCACGGCTTTGCCGATTCGCCCCAGGCCGTACACGCCCAGAGTCTTGCGAAAAATGCCGGCGCCCCAAAAGTATCCCCACTTCCAATAATGCCAGTGGCCCTCGCGGGCGTACCGATCGCATTCCACAAGGCGGCGTGCCACGGCCATGAGCAGCGCGAAGGACAAGTCGGCGGTTGTCTCGGTGAGCACATCGGGAGTGTTGGTGACCACGATTCGGCGGCGAGTGCAGGCGGCCACATCGATGTTGTCGTATCCGACGGCTACGTTGGCGATGACGCGGAGGTGCGGCGCCTGCTCGAGCACTTCTCTGCTGACGCGCGCGCCGCAGGACATCAAACCCTCGATTTCCCGGCAGGCTTCCGCCAGTTTCGTCGCCTCGAGCGGCGCGTCTTCAGGATGCACCTTCACCTCGCACCGCGACGCGACCCGCTCAACGACCTCGACCGGCAGAGGCCGCGTGATGAAAACTTTGGGGAGGCTCATGTGTTTAATTAATCCAGCGGCCCGCGTCATCCTTTCTTTCACGCTTTCGCATGTAGACTTCGAACTTTCTGCGCAAACGGGCGCGCCGCCACTCCTGATACCGCAGCGGCAGGCTCAGTCCGCGAGGCAAATGGGGGCCGCGCAGGTAAAGATAGCCAAAGAGCATTCCTCCCAGATGCGCGAAGTGGTCGACGTTTGATCCGGGGTTGCCGAAGGAACTCACGAATTCGATGGCTCCCATAATCACCACGAACCACTTCGCTTTGATCGGGATAAGGAGGTAGAGGTAGATTGGCCGATCCGGGAACAGCACGCCGTAGGCGAGCAAGAGGCCATAGATGGCCCCAGAGGCTCCGACCGTGGATGCCCCTGCGCTGCCGGACAAAGCATTCACCACTACATCGAAGATCCCGGCGCCGACGCCGGTGAGAAAGTAATAGAACAGGAACTTCTCCCCACCCCACAGGCTCTCCAGGTCTGACCCGAACATCCAGAGCGCAAACATGTTGAATATAATGTGAAAAAAGCCCGCATGGAGGAACATGTAGCTGACGAGTTCCCAGATATAAAAGTGGTGGAGGACATCGTAGGGATTAAGCGCAAACCACGCGTAAGGCGCGCTCCAACCGAACATCTGTTGGGGGATGTATGTGACCGCAAACGCCACCGTTGTAATGATGATCAGTCGCTTAACCACCGGTGTGAGCGGCGGCCCGAATGAGTACCCGACTTGTCGATAGTACCGGGGCACATATAAAAGCCTACCACAGTTCAGCGCCGCACTCCAAAGTGCTTGCAGGCGGGCGATGCATCGAGTCTAATAGTGTGCATGGACGCCAAAAGGCAAGCCGCGGTGGAAATCCTGCAGAGGTTACGCGGAGAGGGTTTTCAGGCATTCCTGGTGGGCGGTTGCGTGCGCGACCTGGTGATGGGTTTCGCTCCGAAGGACTATGACATCTCGACCGACGCCACGCCCGAGCAGGTGGCTCGCCTTTTCCCGGAAAGCCTCACCGTGGGAGCCCAATTTGGCGTGGTGCTGGCGCCGCGCGCCGAGGGCAACGTAGAAGTGGCGACCTTCCGCAGTGATGGACGCTACACCGACGGTCGCCATCCGAGCGAGGTGAAGTATGCAAAAACTCCTCAGCAGGACGTGCTGCGGCGCGACTTCACAATTAACGGCCTCCTTTACGATCCGGTGAAGGAACAGGTGCTCGATTACGTGGGTGGGCAGGCTGACATCCGCGCCCGACGGGTTCGGGCCATCGGCGACCCTTACGAGCGCTTCAGCGAAGACCGCCTGCGCATGCTGCGCGCGGTGCGCTTTGCGGCGCGCTTGAAATTCACGCTGGACGCAGCGGCGGCAGAAGCCATACGGAAACAGGCGGCGGAAATCCGGCAAGTAAGTGCGGAGCGCGTGCGCGACGAGATCGTGAAGATTCTCACTGAGGGGCAGGCCCGGCAAGGGTTTGAGCTGCTTGATTCCACAGGTTTGCTGACGGAGGTGCTGCCGGAGATCAAGCGTATGCAAGGGGTGGCGCAACCGGCGGAGTTCCACCCCGAGGGGGATGTATGGGTCCATACGATGATGATGCTGGAGGGCTTGCGCTCCCCCACGCCCACCTTAGCACTGGGAGCGCTCCTCCACGACGTGGGTAAGCCGCCCGTATTCTCCGTCCGCGAACGTATCCGGTTCGATAACCACGTGGAGGTTGGAGCCAAGATGGCGGAGGAGATTCTGGGCCGCCTGCGCCTTTCCGCGCGCGAGACGGAACGAGTGGTCGAGCTCGTAAGGAACCACCTCCGCTTCATGGATTTTCCACGCATGCGGCGCTCAACCCAGCTTCGTTTCCTGCGCTTGCCGGGATTTGCCGAGCATCTCGAGTTGCACCGCCTGGACTGCCTGGCCAGCCACGGCGACCTGAGCACGTATGAAATGGGGAAGCGACTGCTCGAAGAAACGCCGGCAGAGGAAATCCGCCCGGCTCCCCTACTCAGGGGCGGCGACCTGATTGCGCACGGGTATTCGCCGGGGCCGATTTTTAAGGAAATCCTGCAAGCGGTTGAAGACGCGCAGTTGGAGGGAAGAATACATACGTCCGCAGAGGCTTTAAGCATGGTTGCCGAGCGGTTTCCCCGTGCACGGCCCTGACTGGAGATAGACTCCTGCTTGCGCGCATGCATCGAAGATAAATATGGCATTGGGAGGATTCATGAATATGAGGTTATCTATGAAGTTGACTTGTTGGTTCGGCCTGCTGGCCGTGACGATTCTCGCTTGGCCGGGGTCTCTCCCGGCGCAGGATTTGGTCAAAGAAGCGGTCAACGGTTTTCCGGTCCAGACGATTCGCCTGGAGTTCTCGAACCCGGCAAAGTTGCGCGGGCTCCCCAATTACGCCAGTCTCCGTCAACGCTACATCGGACCGAAACTGCGCAAGCTGGTTGACGCGCTAGGGCAACTGGGGATTCGCGAAGAGGATATCTCGAGCCTGGTCCTGGGCTGGCAGCCGGGCAGCGCGGAAATGGCATTGTACGGCTTCGCTACCGGCAATTTCAGCGCTTCCGCGATCAACGAGAGCGCTCAGCAACGGAACATGACGCCCACGCCGATCGCAGGCAAGCAAGCTTACTGTCTCGAGGCGGGCCTGGCGGGGACTTGCGTGGTGGTGCTCCAAGATTCCCTGGGAGCATTCGGATCCCTCACCGCCCTCACGGCCATGCTGGAAGCGCGCGCCGGCCAGACTCCCAGCGTCAGCTCTGACAGCCGCATCGCAAGCCTCGTGGACAACGCCAGCAAGGACGCGCCCATCTGGGGCGTGGCCGTAGGCCCTGCGGTGGCGGATTGGTTCCGAGGCTGGATGCCCAACCAGGGCAGCGTCAAATTGGATTGGGCGAAAGTTTTTGGCGACGTCAACTCGCTTACCTATAGTGTGGCAGCCGCTGACAGCGTCACCTTGGGCCTGAAAATGGATTGCAAGTCTTCCGAATCCGCTGCCAGCCTGCGGCAAGTCCTGGAGGGGTTGAAGTTGGTTCAACAGATGGCCTGGGACAGCCAAAACCCGGGCAAGCCGAATCCCTACCAGGCGATGAATGTGGGAATGCAAGGCAACCAAGTTTCTCTGGACCTCACCACCGGCTACGCGGAGCTCGAACTCGCCAGCGGAATGTAAGGGGACGGGGAATTAGAGCGGCGGTCAGCTCTCAGCCACAAGCTCGAAGATCACGTCTATAGCCTCGAACTCGGCACCACAGCCCTCTCCCTTGGGCCCAGGGTGTCCCGCTGCCGGCGCTTTCACCAGCCGGAGCGGGACGGGTGAGGGGTCTCTTGCACGAATCAACAGAGCAAGTCAAGAGTCAAAACGCAAAAGGCAAATTGCAAAAGTAGCGATCGCGTGTACCTTTGACTTTTCACATTTGCGATTTGCCATTTGACTTGTTCTTCCGCCGTTTAACTGATGTGCGGACCTTCGAAGCCAACGGTGAGTAGTGTCTTAGTTTGACGTAGAGGCGGCTTTACGCCGCCACAACTTCAAATTGAGACACTGCCCAACGGAGCGCCCCGGGTTTGGTGGGGTTGCCACGGGGCTCCAACCACAGCACGAAAGTACTATAAAACTCAAACTCGATGGCCGTTTATACTGTGGTTTCCTCCCGGAAGGCCCAAGATATTGTGTAAAGCAGGTAAATCATGGCAAAAACACGCGAGAACTTCACGTGAAACCACTATGAATCCGACAAATACCTGTTGACTTCCCCTCCAGGCCAAGCGTATATGCATAGGTTCAGATGCTGTTCGCTAGGAGTCATAGGAGTAAGAATACAATTTGCGGGGTTCATCGCATGGCAGAAATTAGAGAGGTCATGGGCGTCCGGGAAGCGTCAGAATATCTGGGAGTGTCCCGGGAAGCGCTCTACAAATACGTTGATGAAGAGCAGATCCCTGCCTTCAAGTTAGGCAACCGGTGGAAGTTCAAGAAGACGCTTCTGGACCGTTGGATGGAGACGCGAAGCACGCACTCTGAACATCGTTCGACACGGAAGCAGCGCCTGACCGCTCGCTAGGGAGTAGCGCCGAAATGTTTGGCATGGGGAAATCGAAAGGCTTGGTGGGGCTGGATATCGGGTCGAGCGCGGTCAAGGCCGTCGAGCTCAAGAAGCGGGGAGATTCTTACGAACTGGTCAACTTCGGGTTGGAGCTTCTGGGACAAGATACGGTGGTCGACGGAGTGATCATGGATGCGCTCACGGTTTCTGCGGCCATCGGGAGAATTTTCGACGGCAATAAAATCAAGACGCGCAACGTGGCGACTTCGGTTTCCGGGCACTCCGTGATCGTGAAGAGAATTACGGTCAACGCGGCCAACGACGAGGAACTGCATGAGGCCATGCCCTACGAGGCCCAGCAGCACATCCCGTTTGACATTTCCGACGTTAACCTGAGCTACCAGCCGTTGGGGGGATCTCCCTCGGGAGAAGGCACGGATGTGATGCTGGTGGCGGCAAAGCGGGAGAAAATCCTCAACCATACGACCGTGGTGACCCAGGCGAACAAAACCCCTTTCGTGGTTGACTACGACGGGTTTGCCCTGTTTAACGCCTTCGAGGCCAACTACGACGTTTCTCCGGACACTATCGTGGCCCTCCTCAACATCGGCGCCAGCATTACCAACATTGTGGTGGGACGGGGAGAGTTCCCGCTCTTTGCGCGGGATGTCTCCGTTGGGGGAAATCAGTACACCGACATCCTGCAGAAAGAGCTTGATTTGAGTTACGAGGATGCGGAGAAGCTGAAGCAGGGGCGCGAAGTGGGCGGCATAACGCGCGAGCAGAAGCTTCCTCACCTTCGCTCCGTCTCGGAAATCCTGATGCTGGAGGTTCAGAAGACTTTCGACTTTTTCCGGCAAACGGCTTCAGCAGAAAATACCCAGGAGATTTACCTGGCCGGCGGGACCGCAATGATTGACGGGTTGGTGGAGCAGTTGAAAGAGGAATTTCGCGTTCCAGTGGGAATCATCGATCCTTTCCGAAAGATAAAGGTCGATCCCGGGAAGTTCGACGAGGCGCTCCTCCAGGATATTGCTCCCTGCCTGTGCGTGGCAACGGGCCTGGCGCTGAGGAGCTTTGATTAAGCATGATCATGATTAAGATCAATCTCCTGGGGGTAGCCGCGCCGAAGCCGAAGGCAAAGGCTGCGGAGTCGGCTAAGAAATCGCCGAAGCAGGTGTGGGTTTTCCTCGGCGCTTTGGTAGTGAGCTTCGGGATCGTGGGCGGGATGTACTTGTATTGGAGCGGATCGATTGCCGGGTTGGAGGTTGAACTCAAGAAGCAGAAGGCCGTGCAAACGCGTCTGGTGGCCATCCGGCTGGAAAACGCCAAATATGAACAGGAACGCGCCCTCCTCGAGCAGCGCGTCAAAGCCGTTCAGGTGCTTCAGGCCAGCCGAGTGGGACCGACGGAGTTTATGAACGCCCTGGGCAACGTGGTCAGCAAAACTCCCACTGACCTCTTTTTCTTTTCCGTGGTTCACCAGGGTGATCGCGTGGCGATACAGGGGCAATCGGGTTCTGCGAATTCGGTTGCCGCCTTGCTGGCGTTATTGAAGACTTCCGGGTATTTCGATGACGTGCAACTCAGACAATTGTACGAAGATGACAAAGAGAGCCTGGTGAGCTACAAGTTCAATCTGGACTGTTTATCTAAGAGCCCTTCGGTGGCAGGTTCCGTCACTAGTACTGCCGCGGGAGGGGGGACAGCGATTCCACCGCAGCGGACACGAATGTAAGACGAGAGAGTGATAGCTCAATGGCTATGCCCAAGAATTTCGGCGATCTTCCAGAGGCGGTGCAGAGCGCGGTTTTTGTTCTCATCGCGGTAGTTCTGGCAGGCGCAGTTTTTTACTTTTTGGCTCTTCCGGTTCAAGACAAACGGGACAGCCTGCAGAAAGAGATCGACAAACTCAAAGCAGAAAACAAGCGCAACCAGACAATCGAACGGGAGCAGACCGAGTATAAGAATCGGATTGCGCAACTCGGGAAGCAGCTCGAAACGCTGAGTTCGATTGTCCCGGAAGAGCAGGCTACGGATGAGTTTCTGAGGATGGTGTTTGCAGACGCGCGAGCCAGCGACGTGAATATCCGAACCTTCATACCACAGCCGCTGGCACAGAAGGATATTTACACGGAGATGCCTTTCAAATTGCGCCTCGACGGCACTTACTACGGGATGCTCGAATTCTTCGATCACTTGGCGCACGAGCAGCGCATTGTCAGCGTGTCCGGTCTCACGTTGGGCGCCCCAGGGGGCGGAGGCATGGGATCTTTCAAGATTCATGCCGGCGAGACGGTGGGAGCTGACTGCGTCTTGATAAGTTACTTCAGCCATTCGTTGGCGAGCACGGCAGTACCAAAGAAATAGCGGTCGGGACGGGGACCATGCTTTCCGGTAGACTTCAGCCCAAAGGAGCGACCCTGGGGGTTCGTGTGCTTTTCCTTTCGGTGTGCGCGCTGGGCCTGACGGCAGTCGCTTCACCGTCACTGCCGCGGAGGCGGGAATTAACTCCGCCGGTATTCTCCGGAAGCGCGTCGGTGCGGTGGATTACCGAATTCGCGGCGATGTCGTACGCGGGGGCCGGGCAGACTCCGACCGGCAGTGCGCCCGCGACTAACAAAGCGAACTCCCGAACTTCGTCCTCATCCACCAAGGTGATGATCAAGCAGCCGCCGCCTGGTGTGGCAGCCAAGTCCACAGGAACGGCGCCGGACAAAGTGGTAGGGGCCGAATCGCCGAAGACTATTGCGCCAAGAATCCCGTCAGCGGCTGGCGGTCGGGCCGGGCCGAGTCCAGTTAGCAGGCCGCTCCCCGTCAACAAGATGAAGACACCAACTCCTCTCCCGCCATCCAAGCCCATCCACAACCCGCCGCTTGGGGCCACCAGGAAGACCCTAGGAGAAGTTCGGAGCAAACAGGCGGGGGCCGAGCTGCTCACGACGACCCCGCCCAGCATCCCGCCGCTCGCCGCCGGCCGGAGGGATCCTTTCAAGGCTTGGGTGGCGCCGAGTATGGTCGGCCATTCGGCGTTAGAGGCGGGGCCTTTGCCGGCAGGAACACGAGGATTAGTGATTTCGGGCTTGCGACTCGAGGGAGTGGTGCGCCAGGACCCCACCACCATGATGGCGGTGGTGACCAACTACACAAAACGGGCTTACTTCCTGAGAGTCAACGACGCCGTATATAACGGCGTGGTCAGCAAGATCACCCCGGAGGCCATCTATTTCAAGGAAAACACACTCGATTCTCGGGGACGGGTAGCCACCCACGAAGTGGAAATAAAATTGGGTTCGGCGCCTGGAGAAGGAAGATGAGACGAATATCCACCCTTTGGTTGGTAATGACATGGTTGATGGCAGGAATGCCGCAGGGCGCTGGGAGCCGTCCAGCAGAGATTCCGCAGGCTGCTGCGCGCACGTCTGTTGCTCCTGTCGCGACAGCCGGGAAATCGGCGGCGGTTTCGGACATCTCAATAATTCCTGGGTCAGCGGGAAAACTCACCATCGATGTGGCCACGACAAAGTCCGCGACGTTCCATGTCTACCGATTCGACCACCCGGACCGTCTTGTACTGGACATGGAGGGGATGACGAATTCGGTTCACCACAAACTGATTCCCGTGTCCTCTTCAGTGGTGAAAGATGTGAGGGTGGGCCAGTTTCACAGTGGGGAACCTCAAGTGGTACGCGTTGTGGCCGATCTCGCGGGCAATCCAGTGTTTGATGCTCAAGCCTACGCGGGCGGTGTGCGCCTCGAGGTGAAGCCGCGCCCCACGAATCTCTCTGAGGCAGCGGCTAGGGTGGCAGCATTGCCCCACGACACTGCCGGTTCGCGTAGGGCTGCGCCGGCGGCGACGTTGCCACAGGGCACTGCCGGCTCGCGTGGTGCTACGCCGACAGCAGCGTTGCCACACGACACTAGCGGCTCGCGTTGGGCTGCGCCGCCGCAGGCCTCACCGCACAAGACTCTCGCTTCCCGCGCCGTGGCCCCCGCGGCAGCGCCAACACTCGAAATGGCTGCCAAAGGTGATGAACCGAGACACGACTACAGCGGTCCTTTGCCTGCTGCGCAGAACCGGGCTGCGACGGCGACCCCTCAGCAAACGCCTCAGCCGGCCAGCCCGGAATCTCTCAAGGCTGAAAGCGCTGCGCACGTACTGAGTGCCGGATCTGCACCCAGCCCGGGTGGTGCTGAGAGTACAACTCCGGCAGCCCCGGCGCCGCCTGGCGAGGCAAGCCCGGCTTACACGGGTGAACCGATTTCACTGAACTTGAAAGACGTCGATCTGAAGGATTTCTTCCGCCTTATCCACGAGATTAGCGGTTTGAACATTCTTGTGGATCCCAATGTGACGGGTTCTGTGACCGTGGTCCTTGACAACGTCCCCTGGGATCAAGCGCTGGACATTGTCCTCAAGAACAATGGATTGGGCAAGATCCTGGAAGGCAACGTCCTCCGCATCGCCAAGCTTGACACTCTGGTGGCGGAGCAGGAGACGGAGAGAAAGTTGGCGCGTGAGCGTCTTGAGGCCGCCCCGCTGGTCACGATTTTTCGTCCTGTGAATTATGCCAAAGCTACCGACATTAAAGACATGTTGAACACGTGGTCCGGTAATAAGGGCGACCGCGGATCGGACACCGGGCGGACCAGCATCGGCTCGTCCGGTAACGGGCCACTGACCCCGCGCGGGTCGATCCTGGTGGACAAGCGCACCAACACGCTCATCATTTCCGACGTGGCCTCGCAGATCCCGAAAATCGAGGAGACGATTGCCAAACTAGATACCAAGACCAAACAAGTAGCCATCGAAGCCCGAATTGTTCTGGCCAACTCGACCTTTCAGAGGACCTTGTCAGCCGCCTTGGTGGGAACGTCTGCGAATACTTCGGGGTCAACTATTGGCGCCGCGCAGACGGGGTCGGGAGCTAGCGTTACCCCAAGCACCGGCACGCCGCCGCCGACGTTCACAATTCCTCAGAACAGTGCGAGCGGCTTCGGCGTAGTGGCGATTACCAACTTCTCGCAGCGTTACATGATCGATGCGGTGATCTCGGCAGCGGAGATACACAGTCAAGCGAAGACCATTTCCCGCCCGAGCATCATCACTCAGGATAACGCGGAGGGGATGGTCCAACAAGGCACGCAGATTCCGGTTCAAACCAGCATCAACAACACAATTTCAGTACAGTATGTCGACGCTACGTTGAAGCTCAGCGTTATGCCGCAGGTCACCGCCGACGGCCACATCTTTTTGAAGATTGAAGTGCAAAACGCTACTCCAGGCAGCATCGTCACCAATGCCGCCACGAGCATAAATATTCAACAAGCGACCACCCAGGTGCTTGTTCCGGACGGGGGGACAGTTGTGTTTGGCGGAGTGACGGTAACGCAACGCACGAACTCCGTCACCCAAATACCGCTGCTTGGAAACATTCCTCTCCTCGGGAATCTCTTTAAGTCGACAAACGTCCAGGATTCCGACCAGGAGTTGCTCTTCTTCGTTTCTCCTAGGCTGCTCACCACGTAGTGGTCTGTAGCCCGGCATCTCGCCCGCTGTCGCGGGAGCGTCCTGCTCCCGCCCCTCGGTGCGGGCAGAGCCTGCCCTGAGCAGAGCGAAGGGATGCCCGGGCTCCAGCCCGGGCTCCATCAGTTTGCTTGAAAACGAGAATCACTCCATAATGGGAACCTTGAACCGGACACCTGACATCCGACACCTGACACCTGAGACCTCCGTCGCACAAGCTAAGAGGCAAAACGCTCTCCGGGCAGAGCTGGAGGAGCGCAAGCTTCCTTTCTTACTAGTCACTAACCTGACCAACATCACCTACTTGACCGGCTTTCGAGGCGCCGCCGGGGCCGCCCTCTTCAACTCTCGTGAAGGCATCCTTTGGGTGGACCCGCGCTACACCCTGCAAGCTCAGGAAGAGGCTCGCGGTGTGGAAGTGATTGAGGAGAGGAAGGGAATCCACATGGCGGTGGCGGCATGGCTGAAGACGAACAAGGTTCGCCGGCTCGGGTATGAGGAAGCGCACGTGACTTGTGGCGACTTTGCCCGGCTCCAGCAGAATGCCGGCCGTGGTGTCAAGTTCCTCCCCGTAATAGGCTTGGTGGAGAGTCTCCGGGCCGTGAAAGACGAGGAAGAAGTGGCTAGAATTCGTGGCGCGGGGCAAATCACCGCCGAGGTCTTTGAGGAAGTGCTGGGGATCGTCAGGCCGGGTGTGAGCGAGTGTGAACTCAGCGCGGAAATCGAATACCGGATGCGCAAGAAGGGTGCAGAGGGTGCGGCGTTCGAGACCATTGTCGCCTCAGGAGCGCGCGCCGCCCTTCCCCACGCGCGCCCCTCCCGCAAGTTACTGAGGGAAAATGAATTGGTTATCTTCGATCTCGGTGCTATACTTGCCAACTACGTTGCTGACATGACCCGCACGGTGTACCTGGGAAAGCCTCCCCGGCGCGTCCGTGGCTTATTTGACGCCGTCGCAGAGGCTCAGGAGAAAGCGGCCAAGTCGGCGCTCCCTGGCGTCCGCGCAGGTGAAGTTGACGCCGTGGCAAGGCGCACCCTGGCGGGCCGGCGCTTGGCCCGCTTTTTCACGCACAGCACGGGACACGGTGTTGGAATGGAAACTCACGAGATGCCTCGGCTGGCAAGGGGAGAGAAGACCCGGCTGCAAACCGGCAACGTGGTGACCGTCGAGCCTGGGGTTTATTTGGAGGGTTGGGGAGGAATTCGCATCGAAGATACCATCTTCGTGGGGCCTGCCGGCCTGGAAGTGCTGACTCCCGCCCCTAAAGACCAGTGGATTGTGAAGTAGTATGACAGGGCCAATGTTTCGCTTACTATGACAGGGTTTATCGGAGAATCATGCCAATGGCTGGAAAGAAACCACCGCGCAGCGTCGCGGGAAACGAGAAGGTTTGGGGACTGAAACAAATCGAGCAGCTCATCGACCTCCTGATTGAGCGCCAGGTGACTGAGTTTGAGATGGAACAGAACGGCGCGAGGATTCGCGTGAAGCGCGGAAACGCCCTGGCATCGAACGCGGCTGCCGGCGAAGGTTACGCCGCGGAACCTGCGGCCGCTCCACTCACGCCGTTGCCTGCTGCCTCTTCCGGTGCGGCGCGCGAACCACTCCCGGCGGTCGAGCCCCGCACCGAGGAAGCACCGGCAGAATCCGCGGAAGATCTGTACGTCATGAAGTCTCCCATCGTTGGGACCTTCTACGCAGCTCCGGCGCCCAACGCTCCACCCTTCGTCAAGGTCGGGGACACCGTACAGTTAGGCCAGATCCTCTGCATCATCGAAGCCATGAAGCTGATGAATGAACTGGAAGCTGAGGTGGCGGGAGAGATAGCTCGCACCTATGCGGAAAGCGGGCAGCCGGTGGAATACGGGCAATCGCTGTTTGCCATTAAGCCCTCACGGGGGAAGTGAAGCGAAAATCGAAATTCGAGTTTCCAATTCCGGTTATGTTCAAGAAGATTCTCATTGCCAATCGCGGTGAAATTGCCCTGCGGGTAATCTGCGCTTGCAAGGAGCTTGGCATTGGGACGGTGGCAGTATACTCCGAAGCCGACCGGTACTCGCTTCACGTGCGCTTTGCGGACGAGGCAGTGTGCATCGGTCCGCCGCGTAGCGCGGATAGCTATCTTAATGTAGCGAGCATCATTTCGGCGGCAGAAATCACGGGCGCTGAGGCGATCCACCCGGGATACGGGTTCCTGGCGGAGAGCGCCTACTTCGCCGAGGTTTGCCAAGCTTCCAACCTGAACTTCATAGGCCCGCGTCCCGAGGTCATGCGGACGATGGGGGATAAGAACCAAGCGCGCCGGACGATGGCGGAGCTCGGTCTGCCCGTTCTTCCCGGCTCTGACCTTATTCGCTCGGAAGCCATGGCGCTCGAAGAGGCCGAGCGGGTGGGGTATCCGGTCATGGTGAAAGCTGCGGCCGGGGGGGGCGGGCGAGGCATGCGCATTGTGCGGGCCGCCGAGGACTTGCCGCATGCCATTCAAGCCGCCCAGAATGAGGCGGCGGCCTCTTTCGGTACTCCCGATGTTTATTTGGAGAAGCACATCGAATCGCCCCGCCACATTGAGTTCCAGGTGTTGGGCGACCAGTACGGCAAGGTGGTGCATTTCGGCGAGCGGGAGTGTACGATCCAGCGCCGCCACCAGAAACTGCTGGAGGAATCTCCTTCTACCCAACTTGACCAGGAAACCCGAGAGCGAGTGGGGGCGCAGGTCATTGCGGCCTTGCAAGAGATTGGTTACACCAGCGCTGGCACGGTCGAATTTCTCATGGACGAGAAGCGGAACCTCCAGTTCATGGAGATGAACACTCGCATCCAGGTCGAACATGCGGTTACCGAAATGGTGACGGGCATCGATTTGGTCAAGATGCAGATTCGCATTGCGGCAGGCGCGCATCTGAACTTTGGGGGTAAAGCGATAGGATTCAACGGCCACGCGATCGAATGCCGCATTTGCGCCGAAGACCCCGAAACCTTTGCTCCTTCAGCCGGAAAGGTAACAGCATTTCATGCTCCAGGTGGCACCGGCGTCCGAGTGGATACTGCCGCCTACGCCGAGTCTGTGATCCCGCCTTATTACGATTCGCTGATTGCCAAGCTGGTGGTGTGCGGCAATGACCGCTCGGAAGCCATAACTCGCATGGCCCGGGCCCTGGAAATGTTCATCATTGAGGGGGTTTCGACCGGCATTCCCATACACCAGAAAATCATGGCTGATCCGGATTTTCGCTCAGGGAAGTTCGACGCGCACTTCCTCAGGCGGTTCATCAAGAACAGTGATGATATCATCTGATCTTGGAGGGCAGGGCAAGCCCTACTCCTACAAGTGTAGAGTGGCTAGCCGTCAGCGGCGCGCTCGCTTGTCACTGCGATGCTTCCGATGGGTTTCTCGATCCCACGCCTCTATGCCATAATCGACCCGGAGAGGGGAGGAGGCCGTCTGCCCGCAGCGGCAGCAAGGGAGCTTTTGTTGGCGGGCGTGCGGCTGATGCAAATTCGTGACAAGCACGCGTCTGCCCGCCAGCTCTATGCGACTTGCCTCGAGCTGAAGGAAATCCTTCGGGACTCCAGTTGCAGCCTGATCGTGAATGATCGGGCTGACGTGGCGCGGGCTACGCAGGCGGAGGGAGTTCATTTGGGGCAGGATGATCTGCCCGTCGAGAAGGCGCGTCGCGTGCTTGCACCGCACCAGTGGATTGGGCGCTCAACCCATTCGTTGGAGCAAGTTGTTGAGGCGGACCGTACGACGGCGGATTACATCGCGTTCGGTCCTATCTTTCCTACGACCAGCAAAAAAAATCCCGATCCCGTGGTTGGATTGGAGGGCTTGCGCCAGGCGCGGCGCACTACGAGAAAGCCCTTAGTGGCGATCGGTGGCATAACTTTGCAGAACGTATGCGAGGTTCTTGCCGCCGGCGCAGATTCGGTCGCGGTGATTGGCGACCTGGTGGGTCGACCTGATATTCGAGCGCGAGCCCTCGAGTTCCTCAGCGCCTTGGGGGGGTAAGTGGAGCCCTGTGGTGAACCGGTTGGCTTGATATGGCAAGTTCCACCTCTCTAAACACGACTTCGCAGGCTGGGTCCCCGGAGCTGGTCAAAGGCCTTCGGCTTTACGATTGCACGACCATCGTCATGGGCTCGATGATCGGCTCGGGGATTTTCATTGTGGCCGCCGAAATTGCGCGCGAAGTCAAGTCTCCGGGCCTTTTCCTGCTCTGTTGGGTGGTCAGCGGAGTTATGACCGTAGCGGCGGCGGTGACTTACGGTGAATTGGCCGGAATGATGCCCACCGCCGGAGGGCAATACATCTACTTGCGGGAGGCATTCGGGCCGCTATTTGGGTTTCTTTACGGCTGGACTCTTTTCCTGGTGATCCAGACCGGGACGATGGCCGCCGTGGCGGTGGCGTTCGGGAAATTCCTGGGGGTTTTGGCGCCTTGGGTCTCGACGCAGAATCGTGTGATCGACCTTGGGCAGGTTGAGGTGTTTCACCATTCGCTTGCGATGAGCCTCTCCTCACAGCAACTGGTGGCCGTTCTCGCTCTCCTCTTTCTCAGTGTTCTGAACGTCCTCGGGTTGCGTCTAGGGGCATGGGTGCAGAATGTTTTTACCACTCTCAAGGTGGCCACGCTGCTAGGATTGGTGGCGCTGGGGTTATGGTGGTCGAATCTTCATCCGGCCATGAGCGCCCAACAGCAGAGCCTCTGGGGCGGCGTGCATTTGAACCTGGCAACGCTGACCGTTCTCTCCGTGGCCTTGGTCGGGCCCCTATTCTCCTCGGATGCCTGGAACAATGTCACGTTTACGGGCAGCGAGATTGTTAACCCCCGGCGCAACCTGCCACTGGCTCTGTTTGTGGGTACAGTTACCATTTGCTGTCTGTACGTGGCGTGTAATTGGATCTACCTCCGCGTTCTGCCCTTCGCCGGGACTCCCGCGGCTGCAGGACCCTTAGGGCGCGGCATCCAATACGCGGCGGAGGATAGGGTGGCTACTGCGGCGGCACAGGTCATGATGGGCGGCAAAGGCGCCACATTGATGGCCGCGGCGATCATGATTTCAACTTTTGGCTGTATGAATGGCCTGATCCTGACTGGAGCCCGCGTTTATTACGCCATGGCTAAGGATGGCCTTTTCTTTCACGCCGTGGGCAGAGTGCACGCTAAACATCATACCCCGGCAATTTCCCTCGCCGTCCAGGCAGCTTGGGCGTGCCTGTTGACCTTGACTGGAACCTATAGTGAATTGTTGGATTACGTGATCTTTGCAGTGGTATTGTTCTACGCTTTGACTCTCGCGGGCGTCTTCCAGCTTAGACGCACGCGTCCCCTGGCGCCGCGGCCCTACCGCGCCTGGGGCTATCCCGTTTTGCCGGCCATTTATATTGCTTTTGCATTGTTTATCGAGTGGGCGCTGCTCACGCACAAACCTGGACGAAGCCTTGCCGGACTTGGTATCGTGGCGCTGGGAGTGCCAGTTTATTTCCTTTGGCGCCGAAGAGCAGTGACGAGTGATAAGTGACGAGTGACGAGCAGGAGTCTTGCTGATAGCTGACGGGTGATGGGTGAAAAGGGAGATCGAATGTCAAGTATCTGGATAAAGAAGAGCATTGAAGGCTTGAAGAAAGAAGCCTTCGAGTCGGAACACGGGTTGCGCCGCGCCCTGGGACCGCTCGCCCTGATATCGCTGGGCATTGGGGCCATCGTCGGGGCAGGGATTTTCGTCTTGAGCGGGGTTGCGGCACAGCATGCCGGCCCGGCACTGGTGGGTTCGGTGATCCTTTCCGGCGTAGGTTGTGCCTTTGCGGGTCTCTGCTACGCGGAGTTTGCATCCATGATCCCGGTGGCCGGCAGCGCCTATACGTATGCCTATGCGACGGTGGGGGAATTCCTCGCCTGGATCATTGGATGGGACCTGATTCTCGAGTATGCGGTGGGGGCAACGACGGTCTCCATCGGATGGTCTGGTTACTTCGTTTCGTTCTTAGAGAAGACGCTTCATTGGCCTTTTCCTGCCGAACTGAGCAGAAGTCCGTGGGAACGTGCGATGCTGGGGGACGGAACGGTGGTTCATCCCATCTTCAACCTTCCCGCTGCTTTCATCGTCGTCCTCATCACCACATTGCTTATTATCGGGATAAAAGAGTCTGCCAACTTCAACAGCATTATCGTCATGGTCAAGGTTGGGGTGGTGTTGCTCTTCATCATGTTCGGCGCGATGTACGTTAATCGCGCTAACTGGCATCCATTTCTGCCCCCCAACCAAGGGACGTTTGGGGAATTTGGTTTCTCGGGAGTGTTGCGTGGCGCGGGCATCATTTTCTTCGCTTACATCGGTTTTGACGCTGTCTCCACGGCAGCGCAGGAGGCCCGCAATCCGGAAAGGGATATGCCGATTGGGATTCTGGGATCGTTGGCGATTTGCACAGTGCTTTACATTGCGGTGGTCCTGGTTCTCACTGGGATTACACCCTTTCGCCAGCTCAACGTTCCCGATCCCCTGGCCCTGGCCATCGATTCCACCGCGGTTCGCTGGTGGCTTTCGCCCATCGTCAAGATCGGCGCCTTGCTGGGGACCACGGCGGTGATCCTCGTGATGATGCTGGGCCAGACACGCGTCTTCTACTCGATGGCGCACGACGGCTTGTTGCCCAGGCCCTTCGGCAAGATCCACCCGAGGTTTCGCACTCCTTACCTCAGCACGGCTCTGACGGGAATATGCGTCGCCCTGGCGGGAGGGCTCTTGCCCCTGAGGATTGTAGGCGAACTGGTTAGCATTGGAACGCTGCTCGCCTTCGTCATCGTCTCAGGCTCCGTCATGGGAATGCGAAGGTTGCATCCCGAACTTCGCAGGCCGTTCCGCACACCCTTGGTCTGGATCGTCGGGCCCCTGGGAATGATCGTTTGCGCCGCGCAGATGGCGGGACTCCCCGGCGACACCTGGTTACGATTGTTAATTTGGATGGTGATTGGTTTTTGTGTTTACTTTGGCTATGGCCGCCGCCGCAGCCTCCTGCAAAACACGCCAGTTCCTGAAGAGAGTTCGCCGGTGCATTCCTGATGTTTAATACTCTGCTCAAAGTTCTGCTGCGGGAGTACCGGGCGCACCTCATGGCGCGCTTCACCGTTTGGGTCTTGGCGTACGGCGCCGTGTTATGGAGTGTGGATCGGCTTTCCAGTGGCGCCCCAGGACCACTTTGGCTATTGTTCTGGCTCGCCGCCGCAACCTGCGCCGTCTACTATCTGGGGCGGCTCGCGGCATTCATCCGGCGCCGCCTGCTCTGGCGGCTTCGCCGGCGCCTGATTGTGACTCATCTTTTCATCGCTTTTGTTCCCATCTTTCTGATCCTGTTTCTGGTGGGACTTGGCATCTTCATTATTGGCGGCCAGTTCGCGGCGCTTCTGGTAACGACAGACCTGCGCGATCGCTTCGCTGCGCTTCAGCAAGTCAATCGCGCGGTGGCTCACCAAATCCACTTGAATAACTCCGCGAGAGCGGAGGAGGTCTTGGACCTGCTTCAGAACTTCTACGACAAGGAGCTGGAACAGCATGCCTTCAATTATCCCGGTCTGGAAGTGACCCTCCGGCTGGGATCGCAAGTTCGGGCGTTCCGCTTGGACGGAACCAAGCTCCCAACGCCTCTGACGATTCCCGCCTGGTTCAATCAGGAGGAGTTCGCAGGGATTGTGATGGATAGCGGTCACCTTGCCTTGCGTTCCATCGACCGCGAACCTACGGCAGCAGGCACTCTGGTTGCGATCCTCTCTCAGCCTCTTACGCCAGAGCTACTCGATAGGGCGGGCGAGGGCATCGGCCCTGTTGGTGTCATGGCCACGCGACCCGCGCAAAGCGAAGCCATACCGCAAAACTCAGAGTCCAATCTGCGCGTCACAACTTCTCACGGGTCCTACGACCAAGCTGCCGCCATTAACTCAAGAAGAATTAAGCTTCCTGAACCGGCCAATTGGTTTGACTTCATGGTGCTGGGAGCGACGTCGCTGGAGCCGATTTCCTGGCAAGGTAATAAGCAGCAGAAGATGGCCGCACCTGCCTTCGTTTATGTCAGTTCCAGAGTTATGGCCTTGAACCACCGCCTTCTGGAAACGCAGGGAGAGTATTCCCTGATCTATGTAATCGTATTCAAGGTAGTCGCCGTATTCTTCCTCATTATCGAAGGCATTGCGGCTTTTATTGGATTGCGTTTGACGCGCTCCATCACCCATGCCGTGGACACGCTTTATGACGCTACGGAGCGGGTGAAGAAAGGTGATTTCTCCTACCGTATTGGTGTTCCTTCAAATGACCAGATCAGCGCGCTGGGCGAGGCTTTTGACAGCATGACTGCCTCAGTCGAGCGCCTGCTGCGGGAATCCGAAGAGAAACTTCGTCTTCAGAGCGAACTCGAGATCGCGCGCGAGGTTCAGGCGCAGTTGTTCCCCCGCTCGGTGCCGGAAGTCCCAGGCCTGGCCCTCTATGGAATTTGCAAGGCCGCGCGCACGGTCAGCGGCGATTATTACGACTTCCTCAGGCTGGGTGAGAACCGGGTTTGCCTGGTCCTGGGGGATGTCAGCGGCAAAGGGATTTCAGCAGCCCTGCTCATGGCGGCGATCCAGTCTGCTCTTCGGGCGCAGTTCTATGGTGGTTTCGCGCCCGCCAGCGGCTCGCAGGCAACTCCCCTTTCAACCTCGGCGGTGGTCAGCAGGCTGAACGTCCAACTTTATGAGAGCACACCGCGGGAAAAATACGTGACCTTCTTTTTTGCGGTCTATGACGCTGCCGCCCGCTCCTTGACGTACACCAATGCCGGCCACCTGCCTCCCGTATTGCTCCGGCGCGGGAAGGTTGAGCGGCTTGATATCGGAGGTACTGTGGTGGGCCTTTTCTCTCCCATGACCTACGAGCAGGCCGAGATTCAAATTCAGCCCGGAGACTTGCTCGTGGCGTTTACCGACGGCATCACTGAACCGGAGAACATTTACGGAGAGGAGTTCGGGGAAGAGCGCGTACTGGCGGTGGTGCGCCGCGCCCGAAACGCTTCGCCACAGGCCTTGACGGAAGAAATCTATCGCAGTGTGAGTGATTGGACCGGAAGCCCGGAACTCCAGGATGACATGACGATGCTGGTCGCAAAAGCATCGGAGAGCTGACTCGAGAGTCTAGAGTCAAGAGTCAAGAGTCAAGAGTCGAGAGCCAAGGGCAAAGAGGCAATAATCTTCGTGGCTTTTAGACTTTCAACTCTCGACTATCGACTTTCGACTGTCGTTTCGACTCTCGACTTTTCCGCTTACATTCGCTAGACTGCATCAAGTAATCTCGATTCAGGGAGCTTCAGTTTGTCTCTGCGGAACCGCGTAGCCTTAGTCACCGGCGCCTCGCGGGGCATCGGGAAGGAGATTGCGCTCGCTTTGGGCCGGGCGGGCGCGCGTGTAGCGATCAGCTACCGAACCAATAAACTGGGGGCCCAAAAAGTAGCCGACGAATTGCGCAAGATGGCAGCCCAAGGGGTGGTCTTTGCCACAGACGTTACAGACGCTAAGCGCGTGGAGGAATTGATCGAGGCGATTGTGCGCCGATTTGGGGGCTTGGACATTCTGGTCAATAACGTAGGTGTGTTCGAGTGGAAACCGCTTTTGGACTCGACCCTGGAAGAATGGCATTCGGTGGTTGCGTCGAATCTCTTTAGCGTATTTTACACTACCAAGTTCTCCGTCCCCGTAATGCGGCAGAAGCGCTGGGGACGAATTATCAACCTGGGGGCGGTGGGAGCGGAGCGAGCCTTCGGACAGGCCAAGATCTCCGCTTACTCGGCAGCCAAGGCCGGGCTGGTGGCCTTCTCGCGCTCCGTGGCGCTGGAGGAAGCTCGCCACGGGATTACGGTCAATGTCGTTAATCCCCCGGTAATTGACGAAAAGGCATTATCCTTAGAGGAAGCCGAGAAGCTGATCGATGCCCGGTTCCCCGTGGGCCGCCCCGCCACCGGACGCGACATCGCGGAAGCGGTCAAGTTCTTTGCGTCGGACGAGGCTGCCTTCGTAACCGGCCAGGTTCTTAACGTAAGCGGCGGGTGGATGCTATAGGGCTGTCCGTTGTCAGTTGTCCCTCGTGCGTTGCCTGTTGTCAGTGGTTGTTCGTCGATTTTCGGTATCGCGGACAACTGACGACGGACAACGGACCACGGGACAACGGACAACGGGCAATTGACAACATGAAGATCCTCACAGCTCAACAAATGCAACGCATCGACCGGCTGACCACCGAGCGCTATGGTGTTCCCAGCCTGACGTTGATGGAGAACGCCGGACGGGGTGTGGTGGAGTTTTTGGTGGATCGGTTTCCAGCGCTCGAGCGGCAGCGAATCGTGATTCTGTGTGGCCGGGGAAATAATGGCGGTGACGGCCTGGTGGTGGCTCGCACGCTGCGCGATCGAGGGTTGAAGCCGAGGGTTCTCCTCTTCGCGGATCCCGGGAAGGTACAAGGCGATGCCGCCGCCAATCTCGAGCGGTTGGCGAGTTCCGGGATGCCCGAGGTCATCGAAAGTCCCGAAGCTTGGCAACAGACCAAGGCCAGCCTGGAGGGAACGACGCTGGTGGTCGACGCCCTGCTGGGAACGGGCCTCTCCAAGCCGCTCGCAGGGTTGCTGCTGGAGGTGGCTCGAGACGTCAACACGGAATTGGCCGACGCGCAGGTGGCGGCCGTCGACCTGCCTTCCGGAATCTCCGCCGACGCAGGTGAATTGATTGGCGAGTACGTGCGGGCTGACTTCTCGGTTACTTTCACCGCTCCGAAGATCGCCCATGTCTTTCCGCCGGCCTGTGAACACGTAGGAGAATGGGTCGTCAGGCAAATCGGAACACCACGGGAGGCCCTGGAAAACGATCCGGAGCTCTTTTTGAATTTGGCCTGCCGCGAGGACTTTGCCTGGCTAGCGCGGCCCCGAAAGCCCGACGCGAATAAAGGAAATTACGGCCACGTTTTGATTCTGGCGGGTTCCGTTGGGAAGACCGGGGCCGCCGCGCTGGCGGCGAGCGCCGCTCTGCGGACCGGGGCGGGGTTGGTGACCGTGGCCACTGCGGCGAGCGCTTTGCCAACTGTCGCGTCACTGGGAATGGAATACATGACGGAGCCGCTTCCCGAAACCGAGGCCGGCACCATTTCACTACGCGCGCTTGACTACGGTCGGTTGGATAAGTTGCTCGAGGGTAAGTCCGTCTTGGCGATCGGCCCCGGGATGGGCAGAGTCCCGGAGACGGCCGAATTGGTCCGCACCCTGGTCAACCGCCGCTGCATTCCCGTTGTCTTGGACGCCGATGGGCTGAACGCCTTCGCGGGGTGTATGGATAAGTTCCAATCTGGGAGAGATTTGGCGGAGGCTGTGTTGACACCCCACCCCGGGGAAATGGGCCGGCTTGTGGGCTTGGGAACTGCGGAAATTCAGGCGCACCGCGTTGAGAACGCGCGTGAGTTCGCCCGGAAATACGGGGTGAACCTTGTCCTGAAGGGTTTTCGCACGCTTACTGCCGCGCCCGATGGCAATGTCTGGGTAAACCCAACCGGAAATCCGGGTATGGCCACCGGCGGGACCGGAGATGTTCTAACCGGCATGACGGCGGGGCTTGTGGCGCAATATCGTGACAGGGCGATCAGCGAGGTAGCGGCAGCGGCCGTATTCCTTCACGGTTTGGCAGGAGACCTCGCCGCAAAAGAAATGGGACAGGCTTCATTGATTGCAGGCGACTTGATCGGCGCCTTGCCGAAGGCGTATCGAGCAGTGGCGAGTGACAAGTGACGAGTGACGAGCCGGAAAAGCAGTGACGAGTGGCAAGTGACGAGTGACGAGCCAGAACAGCAGCGGCGAGTGATGAACGACGAGTCAACCAACGGACGTTCTTTTGCTCGTCACTCGTCACTCGTCACTCATCCCTGCTCTATCATCACGCGTTCGCCTGAAGAGACCGTGAACTTCGGACGCGAGTTGGCGAAAGAAGTCCAGCCGCCTTGCCTGGTGTTGCTGGAAGGGGAATTGGGAAGCGGCAAGACGACGCTTGTGAAAGGAATCTTGGCCGCCCTGGCTTCCGTCCCCGAAGACGAAGTGACAAGCCCCACCTTCACCCTGGTGCACGAGTTCGGCGAAGGCAGGGCTTATCATGTGGACCTTTATCGAGTCGAGGGGCCGCGCGACCTGGCAACGCTGGGGTTGGACGAATTGCTGGACAGGGACGCGACAGTCCTGATTGAGTGGGGCGAGAAGTTCGGCGAGGATGTTCCGCGGCCGTGCGTGCGCATTCGCTGTGAGCACCTCGAGCATGACGAACGACGGATCACAGTCGAGCGGCTGATTTGATTGCCGATTGTCGATTGCCGATTGAGAAAAGCTGTCTGATTGTCGCGACTGGCGGCATGAGGGGGCCACTCAATCGTCAATCGAAAATCGGCAAGATTGGGCTTTCACTGCCGATTCCCGATTGGCGATGGCAAAGGGGCGTGGCGAAACTCCCCGCGTTTAATCGTCAATTGAAAATCGTCAATTACTCACACGCGGAGAAATACAAATATGACAGAGACAGGACTTACGCCCTGGGGGTTGATTGTCGGTTCGTCCAGTGGCTTCGGCGCCGCTACCAGTCTGGCGCTGGCGCGCGCCGGGCTGAACATTTTCGGTGTGCATTTCGATCGCCGCTCGAATATGCCCCAGGTGGAGACGGTAATCGGTGGCATTCAGCAGTCTGGCCGGGAGGTCCTTTTCTTCAACATTAATGCTGCGGACCCTGCCAAGCGTGCGGAAGCATTGGATCGCATGCAGGAACACTGGGGCAAGAAGGGCGGCGACAACTTCATTAAGGTCTTTCTCCATTCGGTCGCTTTTGGATCGCTGAAGGCTTACCTCGCTGCGTCACCCGAGGACGAATTGACTCAATTACAAATGGACATGACGGTGGATGTCATGGGGAACAATCTCGTCTACTGGGTCCAGGATGTATTTCGCCGCAAGATGCTGGGGCGCGGCAGCCGCATTTATGCCATGACGAGTGCGGGCGGGCACAGCGTGATTCCGAATTACGGCCCCGTCTCAGCCGCCAAGGCGGTTCTCGAATCGCACATCCGCCAACTGGCCTACGAACTGATGCCGCACGGTATCACCGCTAACGCGATTCAGGCGGGTGTGACGATCACGCCTGGTTCGAGCAAGATCCCCGGCATCGATAAGCTGGCTGAATTTGCCAGAATGCGCAATCCGGGGGGCCGACTCACCGCACCTGAAGACGTAGCTTCCGCCATCGTCGCCCTGATGGACGACCGCACCCATTGGATTACGGGTAATGTCATCCGTGTGGATGGCGGCGAAGATATCGTTACGTAATCGATGTGGACCGCTCGCCTGCGCGGGGATGACGAAGGCTTGACTTTGAGCACCCGCAGATAGAAACCAGTTCTGCCGCTTTCCAGAAAGACCTTCGGAAAATCGGGTAGCCTTAGCTTGGCAGCCAGCTTGAAACAGGGGAGACGCGGTTGTGTGACCTGAAAACGGGCGGCCCCTCCTTCCAACTCATCGCCGATAGCTACCTCGTCGTTACACTCCCGCCATCTCCGCGCTTTTGACCCGCTATGGGGAATCTGCTAGCATGAAAGTTTACGAAGTATCGTGCCTTTCGAAAAGGGCAAAAGAAGAGTGATGATGAAACTCAGGAAGCTCTTACTCGCCAAGCCGCGCGGTTTCTGTGCGGGCGTGGACCGAGCCATAGACGTTGTCCACATGGCCCTCGAGCTTTTCGGGGCGCCTGTTTATGTGCGGCGAGAGATTGTCCATAACAAACATGTTATCGAATCTCTGGCTGCGAAGGGCGCTGTCTTTGTGGACGAAATCGAGCAGGTCCCGGCGGGCGCGGTAGTCATTTTCAGCGCCCACGGCGTTTCGCCGGAAGTCCGCTCCGGAGCTGAGGCTAAACACCTACAAGTCATCGACGCCACTTGTCCTCTGGTGACTAAGGTCCATATGGAAGCGGTTCGATTTGCAGGAGAGGGCCGCTCCATAATTCTTGTGGGGCATGCCGGGCATGATGAGATTATTGGAACCATGGGCGAGGCGCCGGATTGCACGTACCTGGTGAGCAGCGTGGAAGATGCGCAAACCGTTCAGGTTTCCGATCCCGAGCGGGTTGCCGTCACTACCCAAACCACGCTCGGCGTGGACGACACCCGAGAGATCATTGAGGTTTTGCGGCGTCGCTTCCCCAAATTGGTCAGACCTCCGAGCGATGATATCTGTTACGCCACTCAGAACCGGCAAATGGCGGTGAAGCTCCTGGCTAAGCAGGCGGAAGTAATCCTGGTTCTCGGGTCCGAGAATAGTTCGAATTCCAGGCGTCTTCGAGAAGTGGCGGATATGTCCGGAGCGCGCGCTTATCTCATTGAAGATGCGAAGAAGATTGACCCGGCCTGGCTCGAAAACGCTGTCTGTGTGGGCATTACCGCCGGAGCCTCGGCCCCTGAACACCTGGTTCAGGAGGTGGTGGCCTACTTCAAGGATCGAGGAGTGGACGAGGTAGAGGAGATAGAAGCGGTGGAAGAAAAGGTGACCTTCACTCCTCCACCCGAACTTGCCCGAGCCTTAGCCAATCGCGAGAAGACCTCATTCTGAGAGTCGAGGAGGCGAGAAGTCGAGAAGTCGGCTGCTCGACTTTCCCACGGTTTTATCCGGCGCATCGCAAATGGACTCGAGCGGGCAATCCGCGCACAGAGGCTTCCGCGCCTGACAGATTTTCCTTCCAAACCAAATCATCTGATGGCCAAAGGATATCCATCGCTCCCGCGGAACGAGTTGCATGAGATCCTGCTCGACTTTCTCGGGAGTCCCCTGACTCGAGAGCTTCAGCCGATGCGCGATGCGGAATACGTGGGTGTCCACCACCACTCCCGTGGGTATGCCATAGGCGGTACCCAGCACGACGTTGGCTGTCTTTCGCGCCACCCCCGGCAGGGTTAGCATTTCCTCCATGGTTCGGGGGACCTGAGCGCCAAATTCTGTCACTAATTTCTTGGCCATCCCAATGATATTTTTAGCTTTGTTGCGGAAAAACCCGGTGGAGCGGATTTCCTCTTCCAGAACCGGCTGGGACAATGCGGCAAAGTCCTGCGGGGTGGGAAACTTCTGGAACAGTCCGGGCGTTACTTTGTTCACTCTCTCGTCGGTACACTGGGCCGATAATATCGTGGCCACGAGGAGTTGGAATGCATTTTCGTGCCGCAGGGCGCACTGAGCGTGGGGAAAGAGTTTGTCGAGCGCCGAAAAGATTCTTTGCAGACGTTCGGGGGAAGTGTAACCCTTCTTTTTGGTTGACTTAAGTCTGCTGGGCATAGTTGCGCTACTTACCCTCCGAGGAGGTCCAAGACTTCTGTCAGTTCACGATGAATACAGGTGAAGGTGGGCGTATCGCGCACCGTATAACCTGTGGCTTCGCTGTGGCGAAGTTCCATCACCAGGTCTACGAAGTGCTCAGGCTTGTCACTTTCAAAGGCCACAACAAATTCCTGGTCGTCGAGCCCAAAGCAGTAAGTAGTATTCAACCTCACGGTGGGATATTTGTGGCCGATTTCGATGTGTTCGTCCATCATCCCCTGTCGGGCATGTTTGGTGAGCCGGTACCAAGCCTTGCTTTTTACGAACGGGTAGACGAACAAGAACTTGAACTGGCCGGGGACCAGTCGAAGACGGGTTCCCTCCTGGCCTTCGTGCGTGTGCTTATCGACGTAAATCGAGCGCTTGGTCATCGACAAGTAGGAGTATGGGGTGGTCAGGTACTTGCCCAGCCCGGTAGACAGAAGTTGGGCGCTCATCTCCTGGAGCTTGAGCAGGTCGTAGCCGATTCGCCAGAGCATGAAGTCGCAATCACCGCGGATGCCCACCAGTGAATACGAGATCACGAGCACATCCTGTTCCCAGTTCTTCACAACGTCGACAAACTCACACTTTCCCTTCTGCCGCTCATCTTTGGGCAGCCGCCGCCACGGCGGGTCGACTTTGTAGAAGCAGAAATTTACGTACTGGCGGCGATCGTCGGCGCTTTGCCCTTTATCTTTTTGTTCCATTATACGTTATACCCTGCCGTAGCCAGGCTCCTCTTCGTTCCTCTCCGCAGGAAAGTCTCAATATAGCATGAATCGTCGCACCGCGGGTTTGTGCCGCCAGCGATCAGAACTCGCTGCGAAGTACATTCTCTCCGCGCCGGAAGATCTCCCGCGCGTGGTCAGTCCACGATCCTTGCCCCCAGTAGCGGAAGTCACTCGCCTGCAACAGGAGATTGTAAAGCAACGCCCGACGATAGCGCGGCTGCTGTGTGAGGCTATCTTTGCTCAACAGAGGGTCAACGGTGAGGTGAAACTGGGCGCTCAGTTGAGCCATCGGGGTCAGCACATTCTCGTATCCCTTGACCCAGCTACGGTCGTTTGTCCAAGAGCCGCCTTCCATGTGGAAATTGGGTCTTTCCTTCTTCAGTTGCTGGATGGCTTCTTCCACAACACCCGGCTTGATTTTCCCGGAAGGAACTCGTTGCCAAAGCAGGTGTTGCCCCACGGGCTGGCAGGCGGGGTAACCCTCAGGAGTGCAGCCGGCTGCCTCGATGAGCTCCAAGTACTCGGTACCGTTAAGCCCGACAACTCCTCGATTGCCGCCGCCTGACTGAGCCATCTCCTGCCAAGCTTTCCAAAACGCAGGAGGGAACTCGTTCATCATGACTCCGCCATTCTCACCGTCCCCAATTTGCGTGACGAGCGGCGGAATTGAAACTGAGCCCAGCTTCTGGCGCGAGAGTGTTTTGGCCTCGTAGTAAGGTTGCATCTGGCCCACCAGTTTGGTATCGGACCCTTGGGTCTTGATCAATGCGGTGATCGACATCGTCTCACCTCGTGAGTTGCGCGCCACGAGCCGGTGCGGGACGTGCTTGTAGCTGAGACCCTGGCCCGATGGGATTTCTACCGAATGCTCCTGAACCAACAGCCAGCGGTATCCGCATTCTTTGAGCGCCTTCACGTATTCATAAAGAGTGTCGGGATGATTGGGCAAGGCCATCTCGGGGGGAGAGAATCCCTTCACGCGGGCCAGGGCATCCCACCCGAATATCGCCGCAAAATGGTGTTGCCATGCCAGGATGTGGAGTTTGAGATCCGGAATAGGGGTTGAAGGAGCGACCGCGTGACCCCACATGGTACCGAGCCATTCGACGTGGGGCTGGTATCGAAGGTCGCACGTGATGCGCTTCAGATTGTCCAGAATATCTCCCCGCCCCATCTGTCGCAGCCCCCAAAGCAAGGCGCCGGAGTAATCCAACATCACTCTCGGATTGCAACCTTGGTTGACCAAGTCCGGGATCATGTCCCCCATGCGCTTGTAGCAATTGGCGAACGGTCCGGCATCGTGATTGTCCCCGATCTCCGGGTGCTCAAACATATACTGCAGATTGCTGATGAGCTGCCCATCGTGCCCGGCAGGGATGATCGGCTGGTGCATGTGCAAGGCCACGGCAAAAGCCGCGTTCAGTTGGTCGAGGTGAATGTTCGTCGCCGGCAGGAAAACAGGTTTCTGTTGTTGAACCACTTTCAGAACCTCCCCCTCACAGCCGCAGAAATTTGGCAATCCGTCGAGCAGCTCGGGTAACGCAGGCAAGCTACTCCTGTCGATCGAATCGGTCATGGTTTTTACCTCCAGGTCGAAGCCCTGATATAATCTTCCCCACTTTCCATCATACCTTCTTCGGTGCCTTCTATCCAGTCGTGTCGCCCGCATATGTTCCATATTAGGCGCTGTTTATTATTCACATAACTTAAAACATTGCACGTACTCGAATTCAGATCGCAACTCTTTTGCCTGTGAACACATCATATAAGGTGTGGGTAAAACCCAAAGGCGGGGACTCTGTCTAGACTTGTCCTAGGTGATATTACATAGAGGTTCGACACCAGTTGCGCATCTGCAAAATCTGATAATCGTCTTCATGCTGAAAACAGCGCAAAGTCCCCTTTCCCGATGAACTAGAGGTTGCTGGTCCCGCGAAATGTGTTGGCAGGCGTAGTGTATCTCGGTGGACGAATGGCCGCGGGATGCCGAGACGCCGATCCTCAAGCAGGGCTCGAGATTCGAATTTAACCAGCAGGAGGCAGCAATGCGCATCGCGATGTTGTCGTGGGAATCTCTTCATTCGATTGCTGTGGGTGGAGTTGCGCCCCATGTTACCGAGTTGGCGGCGGCTCTCGAAAGGAAGGGCAACGACGTTCACGTGTTCACGCGCGTGGGCGCCGGTCAATCGCACTATCAGCTTATCCACGGAGTGCATTATCACCGCTGCCCCTTTCCGTTGCAGCCGAACTTTGTCGATGAAGTCAATAACATGTGCCGCTCGTTCGTCCACTACGCGTTGGCGACGGAGGACTTTGTTGGGCCGTTCGACATCGTGCACGCCCACGACTGGCTGGCGGCCAACGCCATGATCTGGATCAAACAAGACCGCCGGCGGAAGACGGTGTTGACCTTGCATTCCACGGAGTATGGGCGTTGTGGAAACCACTTTTATGGCGGTCAACCGGCGCGCGTTCGTTTCCAGGAGCGCGCCGCCACCTACTGGGCGGATCGGGTCATCACTGTTTCGAACGCCTTGAAGAAGGAGATTATGTGGATGTATGAGGTCCCGGAGTGGAAAATCCGCCCTATTTACAATGCAGTGAGCCCTCACCATTTTGAGGGTTGGCTCAATCCCGGTGAAGTCAAGGCCCGCTATGGAATTGGACCCATGGACCCCACCGTCCTGTTCGTGGGGCGCATGGAGTTTCAGAAAGGTCCCGACTTGTTGATAGAAGCCATTCCTGGGCTGCTGCGATTTTATCCCAGCGCTAAGTTCGTCTTTGCCGGAGATGGAGAGATGCGCCGCGGCCTCGAGCATCGGGCGCGGCAACTCGGTGTAGCGCACGCCACGCGCTTCCTGGGATTCAAGAATGGTCATGAACTGCCCGAGCTCTACAAGGCCTGTGATGTGGTATGCGTGCCGAGCCGCAACGAGCCCTTTGGAATTGTCGTGCTCGAGGGGTGGAGCGCCGGCAAGCCCGTGGTGGTGAGCAAGAATGGTGGTCCGGATGAATTCGTCTGGCACGAGGTTAACGGCCTCAAAATTCATCCTCATCCGCAATCGGTCGGCTGGGGGCTGGGCACGCTTTTCACTAACTTCGAATGGGCTCGGTGGATGGGACGCAACGGGAGGGCCGCGGTCGAGCGCGGCTTCACCTGGGGCCACGTGGCCGATCGGGTGCTGGAAGTTTACCATCATTAGTTGCGTCCTTGACCTTTCCTCCGCGACCCGGAATGTCACCCCTGCGTGAAGCCGTTTCTAGCCCACCATTAACCCGCAGTCCGGGGCCTCGCACCTTGTCGTGAATCCCTGCAAATGATCCGCACTCCCGAGGGCAAGTTCGGTTGCGGCGGCGGGCTGCATTGTACTACTATAAAAATCTATCTTCGCGGCGCACAAAAATTCGCCGTCCGCGGATTCGGTCTGACCGCAGCTTCTGGAATTTGAAATCTTGGGGTTCTGTTTCCGCCGCGCAGTGCTCTCCGTGGCTCGCGAGCTTCAACGTCGACCACGCTGAACGGCTCGGCGCTTGCAAAACCGTAAGAGGTGATGTGTGCGTTGAAACGCGTCGCGCACACCGGCTGAATGAACTCATCCCTTGCAGGAGGAGGCTGCCTTTATGAGATGTTGGTTTTGTGATCAAGAGTCTAGAGGTGTTTGTGCTGCCTGCGGGCGTGGTCTGTGCCACCAACACGCGCACATTCACGATGAGATGACGCTCGCCAAAACTGATACGAGCACGGGTTATAGCACCTACTACAACGTGTACGGAGCGCTGAAATGCGCGGACTGCCGCCTGGAGTGGAAGTCCTTCCAGCCCGGCAGGTGAGGAAGACTTGCCAGGCTCGGCCGAGCTGAAGCATCTTGGTAGAGAGGCAGCGTGAGGAAAATGCAGATGCCGATGAACTCCAAGAGGTTTCCCCCGGGCGCCGCTTCGCCCCAAGGAACGCCGGATGAAGGAGAATCCGCCGAGGAGCGGGAGACCGCGACCTGGGAAGGGCCGGCGGCACTTGAAGTCGACTCGGAGGAACTCCCGGACAGCGTTGAGGAAACGAAAGTAGTCCTGCTCCCTGTTAATCCTCATCTCGTCCACGTTTACTGGGAGATTGCGGCCCATGACCTGGAAGAGGTGAACAGGATTTTCAGTCGGCTGGGCCCCCGCGCTCAACCTGTCCTAAGATTTTACGAAACCGCTCATGCCGATTTTGATGGCGCCAACGCCTCGCGTTGGTTTGAGGTTGAAATCGCTCTGGGAGCGGGAAGCTGGTACGTGCGGCTGGAAAGTCCCGCCAGGTTCTACTGCATTGATTTGGGTCTCCGCACTGAGGGAAGCGGATTCCGTCGCTTGGCGCGATCCAACGTGGCGGAGATTCCGCGGGTCCGGCCATCGGATAGAACGGAAGAGAGCTGTCTCCTTGTGCAAGGGGACTACTCCCCAGCCGAGACACTTGCTACAGTGCGAGAAGGTGCGGGCGCTGTGCGAAGTGCCCCGACGTACGCCGAGCCGTATTCTGGGAAGGGGAAGTGGGTTCAGGGTGGGAATGCGTCGCGAAGTGCCCTGACATACAGCGAGCCGCCGGGCAGGGAAGAGAACAGGGTGAGAAGTTGGGGTGCTTCGCGAATCGCCCTTCCACACGGCGAGCACGGTGATGCAGGAGGGAGTGGGCCTAAAGGTGGTGACGCTTTGCCAAGCGCTCCTGCATGCGCCGAGCAATGGGGCGAACACGAGCACGAGCGTGAAAGCACGGGTGGTTCGGAGAGCGCCCCTGCGAACCTCCGCGGCTCATCACCTGGAGAAATTGAAGGAAAACTCGAGGAGCTTTACGGGCTGGGAATGTGGGAATGGGCGGGCTTCGCCCACCAGGTAGGGGACGCCAGTGAGCTTCAACACACGGGAAGGGAGTGCGCGGATCTCACTGAGCTGAGCGAAAGGAGTTTTCGCGCGGGAGTCTCGTCGGGTCGGAAGTCGTCATAATGGCAAAAGGCTATCTCGCATTTGTCTTTCATGCGCACCTGCCCTTCGTGCGGCATCCTGAGCATCAGGACTCGCTCGAGGAAAACTGGTTCTACGAAGCGGTCACGGAAGTATATCTTCCCCTGCTCCTCGTCTTGGAGGGCCTTGTCGAGGACGGAGTGGATTTTCGTCTGACGTTTTCCTTCACACCGACTCTCGCCTCGATGCTCTTGGATCCCTTCCTGCAATCGCGCTACTTGCGGCGAATCGAGGGGCTGGTTGCACTGGCTGAAAAAGAGATCGAACGGACCGCCGGCCAGCCTGAGATTAACCGCCTGGCCCGCCTGTACCACGAGCGCTTCGCCAGTTTCCGCGCCGCCTTCGTCGACCGCTATGATCGCAACCTGGTCGAGGCTTTCAAAAGGTTTCAGGAACTGGGAAAAATCGAGATCATGGGGAGCGCCGCCACGCATGCCTATCTGCCCCTGTTGTCGGTGAATGCCTCCGCAGTGCAGGCACAAATCCGAACCGGCCTCAATTACTACGAGCAGATATTCGGTCGAATTACGAAGGGCTTTTGGTTGCCTGAGTGCGGCTATTTCCCGGGATTGGACCGAACCCTACGCGAACAAGAAATCCGCTTCACCATTCTCGAGACCCATGGGATCACGCGCGCCGAGCCGCGGCCCAGGTGGGGTGTCTACGCCCCCATTCTTTGCCCCTCGGGGCTGGCCGCATTCGGGCGCGACCCGGAATCCTCCCGCCAGGTTTGGAGCTCCGTGGAGGGGTATCCCGGCGACTATGACTACCGCGAGTTTTATCGAGATATCGCCTACGACCTTGATCTTGATTATCTGCGGCCCCACATTCACCGGGATGGCATTCGAATCGACACCGGACTCAAATACTACCGCATCACAGGAAAGACGGATCATAAGGAGCCGTATGTTCCGGAGCGGGCGGAAAGCAAGGCTGAAATCCACGCCGGGAACTTTGTCTTCAACCGGCAGAAACAAGTGGAATATCTGAGTTCGGTTATGGACCGAAAGCCGCTGATTGTGGCGCCCTACGATGCGGAACTCTTCGGCCACTGGTGGTATGAAGGACCCGCTTGGGTGAATCACGTCGTGCGCAAGTTGGCGCGCGAGCAGGAGTCCGTACGCCTCATAACCCTCTCTGAATATCTCGACGAATACCCGGTGAATCAAGTTGCCACCGCAGCCACCTCGAGCTGGGGCAACGAAGGGTTCAATGACGTTTGGTTGAATGGCAGTAACGATTGGATCTACCCTCACCTGCACCGGGCCGCCAGCTTCATGGAGAAGCTGCTCCGGGATCACTCGATCACAGAGCGCCTGGCTTCGCGCGCACTGGCGCAAGCCAAGAGGGAGCTCTTCCTCGCCCAGGCCAGTGACTGGGCCTTCATGATTCACTCCGGGGCCATGGCGGAGTATGCAACCCGGAGAACCAAGCGTCACCTCCTGCGCTTCTATCGCCTCAGCGAACAAATCCAAAATCGCAGCATCGATGAGCACTTGCTGCGTGCTTGGGAGAGGCAGGACAACATCTTTCCAGCCCTATGAAACCGCTACACGAATCTCTCGAACATTTCCCGGTCATCATTTCGTTTCCGTTGCATTGGGGAGACCAGGACCCCTTGAGCCACGTAAACAACGTCATTTACCTTCGCTGGGCTGAGTCCGCGCGCATCGAATATCTGGCGCGAACCGGCGTCTGGGATGGATCAGCGACCGCGACGATGGGGCCTATTCTGGCGGCAATCTCCTGCGATTTCCGGATGCCACTCACCTACCCTGATACGGTACACGCAGGCGCCCGAATAACCGCGCTGGGCAACAGCAGCTTCAAAATGGCCCATCGCATCGTGAGCGCCAACCGCGCGGCGGTGGCCGCCGACCTTGACTCGACCCTGGTCTGGTTCGATTACCGCGCTGGCAAGCCCTTGCCCCTGCCTCTCGAAGTGCGTAAGGCCATCGAGAAACTCGAGGGCAAACCCCTACCGCGGCTCACCAAAAACAGCGGTTGACCCGGCTATGAAGTGAAACAATAATCTCTCACATGAAGGCTTTTACAGTGCGTGACTTACGACAGCGCTTTCCTAAGACCGCTCTTCGTCGACGCCCGGATCACGCGGCCACCCTTCTCGGGAAACGAACCGGTTCGGTTTGGAAAGTAACGCGCGCCGATCTGCTGAGGCCCGAGATCCTCAATCTCCGAAAATCCCAGGGCTGCCAATTTGCTGTGGAGCTTTTCGGTTTCAAAGTAAGTGACCCAGGCTTCGCCCAAGCCGGCCACCCGAAGCGCACGCTTCTCGTGGCTGGCCCGGCCTTCCGGCGACAATAATGCCGGTGGATCACTGTAGTCGAACACCACGCCTGCCCCATTGGGCAGGCTGGCGATGAAGGCCAGTGTGGACGTTACGGCTTCCTCCTTCAGGTAAGGAACGACGCCAAGCCACGTGAAGAAAGTCTGTTGCGTGCGATCAAATCCGGCTGCCGCCAGGCGCTCGGCCAAAGCCTCGCGTTCGAAATCAACCGGAACAAAGGTCAGCCAGCTTGGCAGCGAGATAGCGGCGCCTCGAAGCAGTTGTTGTTTCCAGGCTTGGGTGGCAGGGTGATCAACTTCGAGAATGCGCAAGCGGTCACCGAACGGATTACGGTACGCATAAGTGTCCAGCCCCGCGCCGAGCACCACAAGCTGACGCAAGCCGCCTTCAACGGCTACAGCCAATGCATCTTCCGCGAAGCGGCTCCTGACAGCGATGAAGAGTCGCATCCGCCGTCCCGCGGGGTTCTCCTCGGCTTTGCGAAGGATGCTTTGCGTGTCCGTCCCGAGAATCCGTAGCGCCAAGGGATCGGCGAAGATACGTCCCTGCTCGAGCACTTGGTGAGCGGCTCGGTGAAAAGCCGCAGCGAGGGCGGTCTGGCTTGGTTTTCCCGGTTGCATCTGTTCAGAGTGTATCAGATTGTGAGTGGCACAGGCACCCTTGCCTGTGGATGGTTAGTGTCCCGATCGCAGATTCCAGAGATGCGGAAGCAGGGGGGAACATTTGAGTGTGTTTGAGCGTATGATGATGCTAGAGAGGGAGGTTAATTCCATGCACTGCGCTCATTGTGGCACTCCCGTCATGCCCAGCCAGCGGTTTTGTAGCAAATGCGGCCAGCCGATTGTCGGCGCGACGCCTCCCGCCCCGGCGGCCGCTCCTGCACCGCCGCCACCCCCGACAGTTCAAGCCAGCGTGCCAACTGCGAGCTTCGGATTCGCCCGACCCTCGCGTGTGGCACGGCACCTGAGCGCCCTTGGTCTCCTCTGGATTATATATTCCGGGCTGCATGTGATTCCGGGCTTGGCCTTGATAGGGATAGGCCACATGCATTTCCCATTCATGTTCGCGCCCATCCCCACACCGATGC
>Ga0326728_10003805_pt1 | contig 45929 bp, 40 predicted proteins | sample MB3enrmetagenome_FD_207602 | JGI IMG/M metagenome (GOLD analysis project Ga0326728, IMG submission 207602) | Lab enriched peat soil microbial communities from McLean, Ithaca, NY, United States - MB31MN | ecosystem: Environmental > Terrestrial > Soil > Wetlands > Peat | place: USA: New York...
TCCACGTTCTGGAGGTTGGAAGCCTCAAGTGACGAATAGTTTCTGCTGTCCACGGTGACCATCTGCTGGAAGGGCGCAGGCGTGGGCGAGGACTGGGAATTTGTGATCGTCACCGGCACGTAGTCATGAATCACCAAGGGGACAGTGACGGTCGAGTCTGCCGGAGAACCGGAGGAGCGCGTCTCTGCGACCGCGCTTGCGGGGTTATCCACGCGCACTTGAGGTTCGGCAGATACTGCAGCGCGTAGTGGGAGAGAAAAGATGACTGAGAATGCTGAAACCATTAACAGAACAAGTGCCGCGAGCGCAGGAAAGCGGCGGGCGCGTTTCCTTTTGACCAATTCCTTCCGGCGCACTGGCAAGAACCTAGAATACTTACGGCTTCCGCGATGCTCGAGAAAGAAACCAGAGTTTCACGGGGGCGCCCTTTCAGATTACGAGAGTTACTGGTCGGGCTACGTGAGCCCAGGTGGGACACGCCAGCAAGTGAACGGTCGAACAAGAGTAGTGGGCCTCTAGAGCCCTCTAGGAGGCAGTCAGCTGGAGTCTCCCAAGGCTCCTCTGGTTGTTGGAGTCTCCGCTGTAGGACGCCACGATCTGGATGGGCCCTGACTTCGTCGCCGTGATTGTCACCTGGCAGCTCCCTCCAGACAAAGTGCAGGTCCTAGTGGAGAAGGTGACCCGTCCAGCTCCAGAGCCTCTGCCCCAAGTCACCGTTCCAGTTGGAGAGTAGCCGGTCACCGTTGCCGTGCAACTCACTGGCGTACCTACGCTTAGAGCCGTCGATGGACATGGGATTGAAACAGTCGGGAGGGCTTTACCGATGCTGAGTTTGTGCGTCGCTGAACCCGGCAAGTTGTTCGGGTCCCCTGCATAGGTCGCGTTCACCAGCACCTTCCCAGGCATGGCGCCCGCCAGGGTCACGGAACAACTGCTCGCGGAGAGGCTCACCTTGGAAAGAGTACACGAGGCGGCAACGAAGGAGACGGACCCGGCGCCGCTCTGGGACCAGCTGACCGTCCCTGTCGGGAGGTAACCGGTCACCTTCGCATTGCAGGTGACGGTCTTCGATGAGAGGGCGGGGACACTCGTGGGGCTGCAGGAGGCCGTCGTCTTTGAGGCCTTCATTGTCACGGACAGGTCGTACCCTCCAGTCCCGGCGGCCGCATAGCTGCCGTAGCTCGCCGTGACCAAGACTGAGGAATCCGCAGAGGTCGGCGTGAACCTTACGACGCATGTGCTAAAGGTCGCGTGCTTCGTGTGCGAAAGTCTGCAGGACGCACTCGTCGAGAACGCACCGGAGCTGCTGCTCGACCACGTGACAGTCCCCGCCGGCACTGTTTTGCCGGATTCATGGACCGTCGCCTCGCAGATGGTCGGCGTGCCCACGAGAACGGTGGACCTGGAGCACGTCACTCCGACTAGAGTCACGGTGAACGTCGCTGAAAGGCCGTGGGTGCCGTCTCTCACAGCGACCGTGTAAGGGCCGAGGGCAGAGGAAGGCGGGACAGTGAATGTGCAGCCTCCGAGCGTACCTGTCGGAAAAGTCTTGCAGGTACCGCTGAGCGTGACGGGCGTGGCGCCGAAGGTAGCGGTGACCACCTGTGAAGCGGAGAGGCCAGCGCCAGTCATGGTGACAGTGGTGCCCACGGCGCCAGATGAAGGGTCGAGGAAGACGGAGGAGGCGATGGGCGTTCCCGTGACGATCGGCGTCCCGCTCAACTCTGACACCGGTATGGAGCCGCAAACTGCCAGAGTAGGAGTAGCGCCACTAATTGTCTGGTTGGCGGCGCTGACCCAGTCGGTCCCGTTCCAGAACTGCAGAACGCTCGTCCGGCTGGTGACATTAGCCAGACAGAGGTTGGCCACGCCCCCAGGTATGTGACTCACCTGGACGTCATAGAATATGGGTGAATCGAGGCTCACAGGACCTGTTCCCGCAGGCTGGTTGCTCCCATATTTCCGCGAAGTGACCACTGCATTAGGTGGAAAGTTAGTTGTACCCGTTATGATCAGGTTCGGTACCGTGTTCCCGGTCACGATGTTTCCTGTCAACGTGTCATCGGAGTCGATGAGGACGACCCCATTGCCGTTGTCTTCGATTGTGTTTCGTGCAAATGTGTCGTTCGAGTCGATGGTGAAGATACCATCACCATTGTCGGTGGCCGCGTTCCCGGCCAGAGTATTGTTGGATGAATGGAGGAAAGAGAATCCGATTGTATTGTTGTATGCCGTGTTCCCGGCAAAAGTGTTCCTGCTGATTATGCGGTGAGAAACCTGAGGATTCGAAACACTGAGTTGGAAACCACTCACGTTGTTGTCCGCCGCCGTGTTCCCTGTAAGGGTATTGTGGGCGGAAACGCCATAGCTCTCTTGAACGATTGCGAAGCCCGCTTCCACGTTACCGTCTGCCGTGTTCCCGTGGAGCGTGTTGTTTGAGGACGAGATTATCTGGTAGCCAGAGAAGGAATTGTCGTTAGCAGTGTTATTCGTCAGGAGGTTGAAGTTCGACTCACTCAAGTCGAATCCACAGTCGTAGAACTCGTCGTTTGCTGTATTCCTAACGAGTGTGTTGTTGGAAGAACCGTCAAGAAGGAAGCCATAGACGGTAGCATTGTTCGCGGTGTTCCCACTGATGGTGTTGTTCGAAGAGTCTTCAAGCAGAAGGCCGTAATAGATATCATTGTTCGCGGTGTTCCCAAGAAGGTAGCTGTTTGTAGAGTTCAGTAGATGCACCCCATAAGCGAATCCAGTGACGTTGCAGTTCTCTACCGTGTCATTACTTGTCCCATCGAGGCTGATGCCCACCGCAACGGCACCACCGAGTGAACTTATCACGTGCCCGGCGCAGTTGAGTGTTATGCCGTTGGCCCCCAGGGCAACGCCATACTGACCCCCTGAGCAGGGGCCGATGTCCGAGGTCAAGGTAGTGTTTGCAGTGATCGTGACACCGCACGACAAGCCTTGAGAGGAGACAGGAGCAGGTAAGGAGGCTAGTGCCGAAGTAAGAACTGTCAGCATGAGTAGGACGGCGAGCAGAACTTTCCAAGACCCCATGCCCCTCAAGCCCCGCGTTGCCGCGACCTTGGCAGATTTACGCCTTGAGGGCAGACTGAGGCCCCCCCAGCTCGCTCAATCGGTTGGAAACGTGCTTGGGCTAACAGGTTCGAAGGTCTCCCTCCCAGCCACGAGGGAGAAGGTCGCGTTGGCCGTTATTAGCCCCAGTGAAGCCACAGAGACATGGACCCGCCCAATTTCAGGCAGGCGAAGAGCGAGATGCCGAGCTGCGGGACGTGCGAGTACTTCGGCCGAGTCGGCTTCTGCGGGAAGTACCAGAGGTCCATGTTTCCTGGAGAGCTGTGTGACAGCTTCCTGTCGATCCTCACCACCGGAAGGAGGCAGGTAGCCAGGCCGTGAGCGAACCGGAGATAGGCGAAGAAGAACACGGTAGGGGACATCAAGCCGTCGTAGAGTCCAACAGCAGAGGTCTCCTTGAAGGAGATGCCAACAGCATGCGTCAATGGGGAGCCACGCCAGGAAGCAGAGGCGCCCACATCACGAGGAAGCAAGGCGCATTAACTCGCCACAGATTGAAGAACTCGGTCAAGGTCTCTTCTGGGAATCCCTTTCCGCATATGAATACCGAATACATCGGGTCTGAGAAGGCGGCCAAGCCAGAGTCGCGTCTCTTCGGGCTTGAGTTGGGTGGTCTCCGCGTTCAGCCTCTTCACATACTCTGTGTATCTTCCCCTCAATAGCCGCTCCAACACAAAGTGACCACGACCTCGAGGGCCAAACTTGAGATACGTCTGCTCACGAATGGACTTGAAGTACAGATTGGGCCGTAGCTCAGGCAGGGTCAGAGCGAGCACGGGGTGCGTGAAAAGTTGAAGGAGCACTCGCGAGTCCAAGTTCTGTTCTCCCACGGAGAAGGAGTAGAGGTTCAGCAAGGCGCTTCTTGAATCATCGTCCAGCCTACCAATCACAACGTTGTCTAGTATCGTGTCTTCGAACCTCTTCACGAGGTCAGTGACTGAGATGTCGGAACTCAGACTGCCGCGCAGAAAGACCCTCGCCTCCTGTTCTTTCTGGACGTATCCAAGGGGGACAGTGTGAAGGTCACGGAGATAACACAACTTTGAACGCCTGGAAACCCGCTCTGACTCGAGCCTGGTGCCACTCAGACGGTCCAAAGGACCTTCGAAGGGAGGCGTCCTAACAACGAAATTGCCGGCCACACTCTCTAACTCCTTGACTGGAACCTTGCGGGTCAAATCATCTGGCGACACTAGCACAGACGAGACAGGCCTCTGGAGCATCATGCGGAGAAGCGTCAGTTTCGACCTGATTTCCTTGGGCAAGCCCACAAGGTTGTTGGAGCTGCTCACGACCTCGCCGAACAAGAAGTCACCGATTTGCCCCTCAACCAAGAAGTCGATCTCCGCAAGGTCGATACCGTTCCCCCGGACCTTAATCTCGCCAAGCTCGGAGTAGTAGAACCCATCTTGCCCCAACCGGTGCGGAGTTCGCATCTCCGGGGGGACATCACTCCGTACGGCGACTACTCTCTTGACTGGGCCTGAGGTCTCAGCCGCTATCAGGAGGCCCTCGTAGATTGCTGATTCGTATAGGTAGCCTCTTGCGTTGCCTTTCACGATTGGGATATCGGAGAACAGATTCTGCGCCAGTCCGGGAGGCATTAGACTGACCGAGGACTTCAGCAGGCTTTCAGTGATCTGGAGCGAACCCAGCGTCCTCCGCATCCACTCTACTGTGGTGTCCACAGCTCTGGCCGAACGATGAGCATGATATTACGCATTCTTGAGCCCGGAGAGCCCGACCACGGACCCGGCGCCAAGGGGCTGCGACGGTAAACGGATCACTTGACGCACTCTGAGCTGAAGGCGTGAAACTTTGGACATCGCGCGCGCGTAGTAGGCTAGCTTGGTTCCGTAATGGTGGAGGTCCATCTCGTCAGAGAAAAGCCGTTCTTGTAAGGGCGCCATCGCCAAAGGGTAGGCGCCCTGGCCGGGACTTTCGTCGAGAGATTTCGAACCCGGGTCGCTGCCGTGACAGGGCAGCATACTGACCTCTGTACGCGGTCGGCTCTATACTACCAGGGCACCTGATGACCCCGTTCCAAGTCGGATATTTAATCTGAGGGACGGCGTTCGACCCTCACATCTTCATGAAGATGTTCGTATTGCTGTCAAGGGGCCTTGCGGCCTGCTTGTGGTGGGACCCGCACCTGGCGAGGTGCCGCCTGTACTTCTTAGGGCTGATGACCTTGCCGCACTTCGGGCAGACTGGCACGGATTGACTGTTGTTGGCCGCGCTCATACGCCTTTCGCATGTCGGAAGCGAAGACGCGCCTTGCCGTCCGGTGCCAGACGACGTTCACCCCTGCTGTCAGGTGGGGGGAAGTGTCTCTTCGCGCCCGTCGATCATCTTCATGTAGTAGCGGGGCGATGTCCGCCTGACATAGTAGTACTCGTAGAGCGAGACGTGTCTGTTCTCCAAGGCCATCAGGTATTCGTGGACCCTCTGGGCGGCTTCCCTCCCCTTGGCCATGGCCTTCACCACCAGGCTCTCGCCGGTGACCACGTCCCCTGCTGCAAAAACCCCAGGCATGGAGGTCTGACAGCTGGCGTCGGTGGCTACGGAGTTCTTCGGCCCGAGCTTGAGGCCCGCCTGCCTCTGGACGAAGGAGTTGGGGCCCCTGCCAATGGCGATGATCACCGAGTCGGCCTTCAGGACCTGCTCCTCCCCGGTGGGCTCGGGGCTCCTCCTGCCGCTGGCGTCGACCGCACCCAGCTTCATCACCGTCATGGTTGCGCTCGTGAGCTTCCCGTCCTGCCCGTTGTAGGACTTCGGGGCCATCAGGAACTTCAGCTGCAGGCCCTCCTCCTTCCCTTCCTCGACCAGGATCGGGTCGACGGGCATCTCCTTCTCGGTGCGCCTGTAGACAATGGTGACGCTGCCGTTGGTGAGCCGCAGGGCCGTGCGGGCGCAGTCGAGGGCGCTGTCTCCGCCTCCGATCACGAGGACGTCCTTCCCGAGTTTGAACTTCGGCTTCGCGAGGTAGGCGTCGACCCCCTTGCCGAACACATCCTCCAGGAACCTGTACCCGTCGTAGACCCCTGCCAGGTCGGCGCCGGGGGTGTCGAACTTCGAGACATCCTTCGCGCCCGTCGCCATGACCACCGCGTCGTATTCAGACCTCAGGTCGGCCAGGCTGACGTCCCTCCCCACCTTGACCCCCTTCTTGACCTCGACCCCCATCTCGACGATCCTCCCAGCCTCGTACTGCAGCACGTCCTTGGGGAGGTGGTAGTCGGGGATGCCGTACCAGGCCGTTCCCCCGAGGAACTGGCTCTCCTCGTAGATGGTCGCCTTGTGGCCGTATCTGCGGAGGAGCTCTGCCGCAGCCAGCCCCGCCGGCCCCCCGCCGATGATTGCTACTCTCTTCCCCGTTTCCTTCGCGGCCATCGGGTTGGGTTGCCTAGACTGGGTCCTCTCCCAGTCGGCAACGAACCTCTGAATCATGCCCGAGGCGACGGGGTTGCCCTGGGTCCCGACGACGCAGGCGGCCTCGCACAGGCTGTCGAGCTGCGGGCAGCAGCGGGCGGTCGTCCCCAGGAGCGCGTTCGTCTCGCGGATCCTGTGGTAGGCCTTCCGGAAGTCTCCCCTGGCCACCGCCTCCATCATGCCCCTCACGTCAGTCTGGAGGGGGCAGACGTCGATGCACACCGGGTTCCCGCACCTGACGCAGCGGTCAGCCTCAGCCATGGCCTCCTCGGCCGTGTAGGGAAGTTGGACCTCGGAGAAGTTGCCCTTCCTGGCGGCGGGCTTCGTCTTCGGGAACGGGAATTCGACCATCCTGTCGGTCTTGAGCGACAACTCTTGTTCAGAGAGGCCCGCTCGGCCTCCTGCTTTTAAGACGGTGGGCTGATTCTCATTGTTGGAATCGGAGCCTACGCCCGGGCCTCCTGAGGCGCTTTCGTCGAGTGCGAAAGCGCGGGAACATTTTAATCGGAGCGAGCAAAGAGAAGCCCGAAGTGAGCCTAGGAAGCTCCGGCAACCTCCTGATCTTGGTGTCTGACCTGAAGAAGTCCGTCGAGTTCTACCAGGGGACCCTCGGCCTGAAAATGACCGGAGGGGTGCCCGGCGATTTCGCCTTCTTCCAGTGGGGAGGGATAACCCTGGCACTGCACGCGTTCGACGGGCCCATAGCCTCCTGCAGGTGCGAAATCTCGTTCAGCGTCCCCAACGTCAAGGAGGTCTACGCGGCGCTCTCGAAGAAGGGCGTCGCCTTCACAAGACCACTCCGGGCCATCACCGGCAACGCGACCCACGAGATGCTCGCCTCGGACTTCCGCGACCCGGACGGCCACGTCCTTTCGATAACCGGCTGGGTGCCCAAGAAGACCTAGCTGCGGGCTCCCGACGCCTGAGGCCCCGCGGACCCCGTCCGAGTGGATTATTAGCTGGCCCGTAGCCTCCCGCCCAAGTCGCCCATGGAATTCTGCCCAAAGTGCGGCGCACGGGTGGGACGGCGGCGGGAAGGAAGGCCGGCACCCTCCTGCGCGAGGTGCGGTGCCGCCCTCGCCGAGGGGAGGGGACCAGCGAGGCGGGGACTGGCCGCCAGCTTCCCCTTCCCCGAGATGAGGCCGTCGCAGGGGGAGGTGCTGGAGCAGGTGGATCAGGCGCTCGCCTCCGGAAACAGGTTCATCATCCTGGAGGCGCCCGTGGGGTTCGGGAAGTCGGCCATAGCTGCGGCGCTCTGCCGCCACGTCGGGTCGGCTTACCTCCTCACGTCCACGAAGCAGCTCCAGGACCAGTACTCCGCAGACTTCGGGTTCCCCGTGACCATCGGAAAGTCGAACTTCACGTGCCTCGTCCCCACGCCGACGGGGAGGTTCCTCCCCTGTAGCAAAGGGCGCTGCGAAGCCGATTGGTCGCTCTCCGACTGTCCGCACTTCCTGAGTTTGGAGGAGTACAGGGACCACGAGAAGGGGAGGTGCACCAAGGACTCGAAGTGCCGCCGCCTGGAGGGCAACAGGCTCTGCCCGTACTACGAGCAGAAATGGGAGGCGTTCGTGTCCGGCGTGATGGTGGCCAACTACCCCTTCTTCCTCTCCGAGCTCGGGTACACCGACGACGTGGAGAGGCGCCGCCTCCTAGTGTGCGACGAGGCCCACGACCTCGAGAGGCAGATGGTTGGCTTCGCCTCCTTCACCCTCAGGCGCTCACAGGTGGAAGCCTACGGCCTTGGCGGCGGCCGGGGAGGCGAGAGCCGGGCCTTCATCAGCGACATGGGGTTGGAAGACGCGTCAGCATGGGAGGGGCCCCTGCTCGAGGCCAAGCGCGCCTACAGGGAGTTCGAACAGGCCTATCTGGAGGAGGAGTCGATGCAGGACAGGGTCGCATCCTGCAGGGCGGCAAGGGAGTCCCTCGACGCCTTCCTCGACGACCTCAGGGAGAGGCCATCGAACTGGATCGTGAGCAGCGTGAGGAGTACAGCCACAGTCGAAGGAGAGTCGGCCGTGGACGAGGTGGCCTTCCAGCCCCTGGAGGTGTCTGCCTACACCTCTGGGCTCTTCGGGAGCGCTGACACCGTGCTGCTGATGTCTGCCACAGTGTTCTCCAAGGAGACGTTCTGCAGGACCCTGGGCATCCCCCCGGAGGAGGCGGCCTTCATCAGGGTGAGGGGCTCGTCGTTCCCTGTGGAGAACAGGCGCATCTACGCCCTTGACACCGCGAGGCTCAGCAAGGCCACGATGGAGGCCTCCATGGAGCCCTTGGCCAGGGCCGTCGACGAGATCATGACCCGACACGCCGGCGAGCGAGGGGTCGTCCACACGACGTCTTACCAGCAGGCGAGGTACATCGTGGAGCACGTCTCGGAGGCCAACAGGGCGAGGCTCGCGAGCACCGAGGGGGCCTCATCGAGGTCAGGGCTCCTCAGAGCCCACGGGTCGAGCCAAGGCTCCGTCCTCATATCGCCGAGCCTGTACCAGGGGGTGGACCTCAAGGACGAGCTCTCGAGGTTCCAGGTCCTCGTGAAGGTCCCGTTCCCGGACCTCTCCGAGCGGCGCACGAGGATCAAGCTGGGGACAGACCCCGGCTGGTACGACTGGCAGACCGCGCTCAGGCTGGTCCAGACCTATGGCAGGAGCGTCAGGGGCGAAACCGACCATGCGGTCACCTACGTCCTGGACTCCAACTTCAGGCCCTTCGTGGGCAGGTACAGGGACCTCTTCCCCGAATACTTCCTGGAGGCCGTGCAGGCCGGAGGACCCCCCTAGCAGGCTTCCGGCCCCATTCCGGCCGGAGCGCCCCGGCAGGTGGACCGCCGCGGCGGCGCTGAGGCGAGCAAGCCCGCCATGCAGCGCGGGGGCATTCACCCGGTCGGCTTGACGTTCCTGAAGACCGGATAGAAGAGAGAGATGGCGACAGCGTAGAATCCCCCCGCCAGGAGGAACGGGAGCACGTAGTTGCCCGATGCGAGGATGCCCCCTCCGATGATTGTCGTGAGGCTGTTGGGTATCCTCCAGATGACCGAGTTCACCGAGCTGGCGAAGCCCCGCTGCTCGGGCGTCACGATGCCCATCAGGTACGAGTCCATGAGGGGAGAGGACATGTTCATCAGGACCGTCCTTGCGACGTAGATGGCCGCGGCCGCATAGACATCCCCCTCGAATGCGAGAGCAAGCATGAAGACCACTGACAGCGCCTGGGTCAGCACCACCGCCTTGACCGCGCCGATCTCCGCGGCGAGCCTCGGGCTGAACACCGCGGCGAGTCCGATTGTGGCGCCGGCGCCTGCTAGCAGCGGCCCGCTGTAGGTGGCGGAGACCGCGAACTTGAGGTAGAACCAGGTGGGGATCAGGGGGATTATGAAGCCGGCGCCCAGGCCTATCAGGCTGTTTATCCCTGAGAACTTCAGGAGCGTGCCCGTCGTCTTCTGCCTCCAAGGGTTCCCCCCCGTCTTGATGGTCTCGGGAACCTTCCGCAGGATGGCATACAGCGCGCCGGCGAGGAGAATCGCCAGGACGCCGAAGAAGGCCAGAAGCCCCGAGTGGAGGGCGGTGCTTGCAATCCCAAGGGAACCGGCCAACGCCGGGACGAAGAATGGAAGAGCCGTCCCGAGGCTCCCCCCGGCGCCGCCGATGATGAACGAGAGGGTGAAGGCCTGGTTCCTGTTCTCAGGGACCGTCTGGTCGGCGATGGTGGCGTTGACCGTCGACAAGTAGGTCCCCTCGCAGATGCCCCCGAGGACGCCGGCTGCGACCAGCACCACCACGTCGGTGGTGAGGGCGAAGGCGAACATCAGCGGCGAAGCCCCGAGGGCCCCGAGAATCAGGATCCACCTCCTCCCCCGCCTGTCCGACAGGAGCCCGAATGGGATGGCGAACACGGCCATGGAGATCCCCTCGGCCCCGAGGATCAGGCCGACGGTCGAGGCCGAGACCCCGGCCTGGGGGAGGTAGGCCGCTATGTAGATCATCAGGTAGCCGAAGCCGAAGGCGTTGAACGAGAGAACCACTATGAGGAGAAGGACGCTCCGCGGGACGCTCGCAAAGAGGCTGCGCCCCTTACCCCCGACAGCCCCGGACTCCACGGCTCCCACGCAGACCACCTGGGGGTCGCGTTAAGGGGCTTTGTCTCCAGGCTCAGGCCTGCGCTGGGCGCGGCCGGGGGCTAAGAGGGGAGCTGGACGGTGGCAACGGTCGAGAATGAGGAGAGGCTGGTCACCATGACCTCCGCCTGGGAGACGGTGTAGAGGAAGCCACCTATGACCACGCTGCGGTCAATCTGGAGGCCGCTGTCGGCCGAGTCGCCGTACCCCTGGGACCCGGCATACTGCGTCACGTTCCCGAGCACGGTCAGCCCCTCTGGCGTCACCTTGATGACGTAGACGCCCTGCCATACGTAGTCGCCGAACGGTGGGGGGCCCCCGGGATAGGTCGACTGGTTGCCGCCGACCTTCGCGAGGAGCACGGGAATCACGGTGACGTTGAGGGAGGGGTCGAAGGTGAACGCCAGGTGGTCCGTGAGCACCGGCGAGTCGGTCCCACGGTCCCCGATCAGCAGCTCCGAGACCTGCTCCGAAGGCCCGTTGGCGGACACGTGGAACAGGGAGACCTTGAGCCCGAGGTAGTATGAATAGTTCCCGTCGGAGGCGGGGACCGTGTCCTTGCCCACCCCGATGAGGTAGCCTCCCTGGAGCGGGTAGAGGTAGTCCGAGTAGCCCGAGACCTTCAGGGCGCTGAGGATCACAGGGTTGGCCGGGTTCGCGAAGGAGATCGCGAAGAGAGGGTCGACCTGCTCGTAGGTGACGACATAGCCCAGCTGGCCGACGAAGCTGACCGCGTAGATGTTCTCGCCCGGCGCGATGTTTCGCAGGGCCGAGACCTGGCTCATGTTCAGGCTCAGGACGTAGACGTCGTCGCTCGTCGTGTAGCTGCCTCCCATCTCGGCGAAGCGACTGGTGGCGATCCTGAGGTAGCCAGAGTACTCGTCCAAGGAGAACTGGTTGAGGACTGTGCCGGGGACAGAGCCCGCAGCCTCGACGGACACGGTTCCGTTAGAGTACGAAGCGCGGAAGATGGTGCTGTTGGCGCCCTGCTGCAGGTCGGACGGGGAGAAGACCCCGCCAGTGTAGATGTCCCCCGGAATCCCGTCGGCGTAGAACTGCTGGTAGTCTGTGTAGACCACGTAGATGTTCGAGGCCGAGACGTACACGGTCGATGACGGGCCCGTCAGGACCGAGATCGTCTGGTACTTGCCCGTGGACATGCTCATGCTGACCACCACGGTGTAGTAGCTAATCTGGGCCCTGTTCTGGGTATAGTAGACAGAAGACGGGGGGAGCGTGAGCGTCGCGCCGTCGAAGGCGACCTCGGGCATCACAGGGGTCGCGTTCCCTGCGCTGGGGAACTCGTACGAGGGCTGCTGGACCACGGCGTAGGCGTACCCCTGGGAGAGCCTTGCGGCCACGTACGACCCCGGAACGGTCAGGTTGGCCATCAGCGAGGGCGACGACGGAACCGAGGTGTCGTAGAGCAGGAGCTCTACCGACGACCCGTTGACTGAGCTTTGGGCGAACACCAGCAGGCGGCCCTGGGCCTCTTCGAGCCCGAGGACCGTGAACGTGGCCTTGTAGGAGAGCGTCGAGATGACAGCCGTCGCGTTGGGCGGGTAGGCTGCGATGACGGCGACGGCGTGGTCGGTTGACACGAAAAGGCAAGTCCCGTCGGTCTTGACTCTGTCGGGCTCGTCGACGCCCTGGACTTGGACGTTGGTGGTAGTGTACGAAGTCGCGGAGGGAGTGTAGCCAAGGCTCGCCGCCAGAGCGATGTTCCCGTTCACTCCGGCTAGCAGCCCTCCTGGGACGAACTCGGGCCCCCCGAACACGACCCCAGTGGAATAGTACCTCTGAGCGCTACCGGCATTGGCAGCGATGAAGCTCTGGAGCTGGGAGACGCTCGTGAACGTGCCGAGCCCCTGCGGGACGGCTTCAGGCACGCTCCCGCTGGCGCCCCCTCCCATGAGAGAGGAGAGCGACAGGACGCCCACCAGGGACGAGGCCCCGAGGAGCATCACGGCGAATACCGCCCAGCTTTCGTGTGAAGGACGCCTTCCCTTGACCCCAAGCATCGCGGAGGGGGAGGGAAGCGGGGGATTAAATCCCAGCCCAGAGAACACCCGTTCTTCGGGTGCGAACGGCATGAGAGGGCCGCTCTCACAGGCGGGAGAGCAGGAAAGCGGAAACCAGAACGGTTTCCAGCGCCGCCAGGGCCGCCGCCCCGAGGAGCGTGAACGGGAGCACGAGCAGCGGGAGCACCGCGAGTGTGCCCAGCAGGCCTACGCCGAGGCACGCCTCCCCGAACCTCCCCAGCCTGGGATAGTCCTCAAGCCCTCCGGCCTCGCCGGACATGGAGAACGCGGCCATTATGCAGGTGGCGCTAATGCCACCGATCATGGTAACCAAGATCGCGTAGAAGACGTGCGGCGAGAGCCCGAGCTCCTCGTGGCTGAACGCCTTGGCCGACCCCAGGGTGAAGACCAGGACCGCAAGCGAGATCGAACCCAGGACGCTCGACACGATGATCTGCTGCTGCCGCAGCAGCGACTTGCCTGTCTTCAACCTCCCTCCCCGACCCGGACGTGGCTGATAAAGTCGCGGAGAGCGACGATGGGAGGGTTCATGAGGACGGCCCGCGTGCGCACCGGCGCGAGGGTCTGGAGACAAGAATGACGCTCACCTGCGAGGTCTGCGGCAGCCCGATCAGGACCGCACCAAGCAGGATCGAGATAGACGGCGCAGTCCTCCGGGTCTGCCCGAGGTGCGTCGGCCACGGCGTCCTGCTCGGCCCCAGCACCACGGCGCTCCGTCCGTCTAAGGGGCACCCCCCGTCTCCCCAGATGGCTGCCGAGTTCGAGCTGGAGGTGGACCCCGACTACGACGTGATCGTCAAGCGAGCGAGGGAGAAGATGGGTCTCACGCAGGAGGCGCTTGGCAGGGCCATCAACGTGAAGCCCTCGGTGATAAGCCACGTCGAGTCGAAGAAGATGAAGCCGGACCTTTTCCTCGCCAGGACCCTGATGCACCACCTGAAGGTCAATCTGCTAGTCTCCAGAAGCGAGCTGGAATCCGACTCCCCCTGAAAGCACTGCGGGGGTCCGCCCCGCGTCCGCGCTTAACGAGTTGACTTGGCCTGAACCTCTTCCGAACTGTTCGTCGCGGCCTTTGAGGGGGAAGGGCCAGCGGACCCGACGGGAGTCGCTTCAAAAGTGGCGCGGGAAGTGGGTTCAAAGACGGGTTCGTGAAGCGATGGCATCCTTCCCGAGGTCGAACAACCGGGAAGACTTGTCATGTCCTAGACTAGCCTGGAGAACTCGTCGTAGACGTTCCTTCTGTGACCAACGTACAGCACGATGATGCGGTTCGCTCCCCTATCAATCTCGTAGATCACTCGGTAGTCACCTACTCTGACCTTCCAGAAGCGAGAGGGTTTCAACTGGTTCCCAATCTCAGGCGACCTTTCGAGCGTCTTCACGGATTCCACTATGCGTAATCCAATTGAACGCGGGAGTTTCCTTAGCGACCTAGCAGCCTTCGGGCGAAACAATACAGCGAATGTCAAAAGATGTCCTTTAGAGGAATCAGAGACTCGGGATGCTTCCTGGCTTCCTCGCTTTCTCCTGACACCATCTCGTAGAATCTCCTCGTCCGCTCACGCTCATTGTAAAGGGTCACGATGGTCTTCACAGCTTCGCTACGGCTCGAGAATCTGCCGTCTGCAACCCAGCGGTCTATCTCCTGCACGAGCTCCTGGGGGATTCTAACCTGCACTTGTGTAGTCGCCATCATGTAAACAGGACTGTCTACGCAGATATAAGGATTCTCGCGGGCCCGACGGGGCCCGTACCCGAACGAGTGCGGTATCCAATCTGGATTCCGCCTTCGTTAGCCAATGTAAACCCGCTCGCGCGGCCTCCCGATATTAATGTTCGCCAAGACCAATTTCAGTGAGTACACATCCTTGTCATCGCTCTTCGGCACGGAGAGACCCGGTCGGCTTCTTTGGCAACGCCCTCAATCTCGGTCCAGTCGGTCACCATACGGTTTAGTCTGTGTCCATGGAGTATATCATCACCACTCTCGGGACACCGTCGAATCGACGGCCTTCGTGTTTGGAAGAGAAATTCTTATTCAAGCTCATAGACGTCACGAGTGTATTGAGCGATCCTCTCGATGGCGCTCCAAACCTGCAAATGAAGGAGTTCTTCACTTTGGAAGCCGTCCAGAAGTTCAAAGCCGCAGGGAGCGCGATTGAGGCAGGCGAGAGAAGGCACTACAATCAATCGAAGGTCAAGTTCGATGACCAATCCATTTCGTCGGTGCTTTCAAAGTTCAAGATTCCCAAGGATGTCCGAACCACGGTGTACGGCGGCTACACTGGCGAGTTTGCAGAGGCACTCAGAAGGTTGGGAATGAGAGTGGTATTTACAGACCCTTTGCCAGAATGGGTTGAAGCGGCGAAAGGCAAGGACTTTGAAGCGTATCGATACTCGGCCCAGGAGATCCCTCGCGAACTCCTTGGACAAACGGACCTGTTTGCCAGTTTTGAATGCTATCCAGACCTAATTGGCGAATCGGAGTTTTACTATCCATTCATGCGGTTCTTGACCACTAAGTACGGGCTGCTCTTCGCTGAGTCGAAAGAGACCGTTGAATCAATGAAAGGCGACGACGGCGACTCACGCCAGCAGCTGGGGACCTTCCGGAGGTGGTTGCGACCACTCTATCGTGTATATGGCATCAAGAGAATCGTGATGAAGACTACGGACCTGAACTTCTATCATTCATCAGCAGATCCTGTGTCGAAAGAGGCGCTCTCGCTAGACCTACGGGTCATGAAAGCAGTCTATGACTTGTTTGCGCGGGATTACAAAGTGACTTCCTCCGACGTACCGCGGATCAGTGAAGCCGTCGGATTTCCAGTCGATCGAGTTAGCGTTTCCGTTGGCCGGTTGGCGAGCCTCTCAGACTCTATCCACCTTCCCTACACCAAAGTCTTCCCTTTCCTAGCTACCCAATTCAAGGGAGAACTCAGAATTGGCCAGAAGCGATTCTACATCAGACCATGACGTTCAAGGTGCCCGGGGCCGGGATGGATGTCAGAACGGCAAACAGGCTGCTCAAGAGAATGGGCCGTCCGACGGTTCTCACGACGCGAGAACAGTCGAACCAAATAACTCAATGGTGTCTTCGCAATAACTCGCCACTAGAAGACTACCATACAGCGGGCAAGATCACCCAGGCTGAGATGAAGCCTACTATGATTGAGGCGTCTGCGCGAATCGATTACTTACTACGGACTAAGAGATTCTTCAGATGGGCCCCAGAACGAATCTTCGAATTCGCATTCAGAGAAGCCATTGTTAACAATTCCGTGGCCACCTTGACAGGGAAGGAGTGGAGTGTTCTAAGAAGCATATGCTGCGGGAACCTGGTGGGAATCCAGGCAAACCACAGAGCCGATCGCAGATTCTACGTGCTATTCCTAATTGCTAACATATTCTATGGCTCTGCTGCGAATTGGGACACTACGACTCTTTTCGACGGTACAAAACTAGTTCATTCGGGCTAAACCGGCGGGACTGACCGTCGCCTTCTAGTGACATCAAGCGCAAAGACTCTTACTCGGGTCGTGAGGTCCAAGGGGTGAACCTTGGAGATTTCGCGCCGCTGAAGAATTCGTCTCATTGCCCGTAGACCGATCGAATCCTCCAGAACCAAGACCCAGCGCGCCCTATTCCGTCAGCGCATTCGACGACTGATCAAAGAAGTACTCCGCCAACTCTAGTAATCACATGACGACTTTGCAAGGCCTGATAAGTTGTCTGTGAGGTCCCCCTGCATAGGATGATACGACAGAATAAAGATGGTCGCCCAATTTTCTCCGAAACTACATGGAGAAGGCTACTTGAAACAGGTAAGAAACTCGAAGCTCTAGGCTATGTCGAGTTGAGTCACAAGCAGAACCTCTTTTCGAGGAGAGTTGATCATGGTTACATATACGCAGACCTGAGAGGAACAGAGATAGTGCCGGTCTGGGACGACCCGGTCCCTCTACTGTACTTCTTTGCCGGACAGGGAAGACCTGTGCTTGAAGAGGAGGAACGAACCATACTCAAGGATGAATTCAAGCGTTTGAGAGATGCTGACTGCAGACCGAGGTTCAGATTCTACGCGACAAGCGAGCCTGAGGGTTTGTTCTTCGGTGACGATGAAGTTTCCCAACTCTGAGGTTTCAGGTAGGAAGCGCACCTGAAAGATTCATTCAGAAAGAAAGGGAGGCGGATATGAACCACACCTCATGTCGGGGGGCGTACTTTCACCATTCTACGGAGCACTATCTGGTCTTCGGCGGTTGTGAGAGAAGCTCACTCCACATGATCGTCCCTCTGCGGAATCTGGAAAGTGCTCTCGGGTGACGCCACTCGGGCCAAGGGTCCGGGTCGGAATGGCTCATCTCTCTCAGAGAACGGGTCTCCAGCCCGGACCTCGAAGGGTTCGAGTGATGAAGGTATCGAACCCTCTTGTCATACTAGACTATGCGTCGCTTGCAGCATGTAATTGCCACTCGCAGACGTTCGCGTCAAGGGGAAAGAGTCGGTGTACACCGCTCTTACTAGCCCTCAAGACAGACGTCTATTCAAGATGCGCTGAAACCGTTTGATATCCCACTTAGTGTATGCCTTCTCTTTTTGAAAATAGTATAATTCATGCCAGACTTGATTAGGACTTGCTTCTTTGCTGAGAAGAGTGTGGGCTGCCCATTGGCCCTTGGAAGTGGCTCTTGTTAGCGGGAACGTCATTCTATAGAATGGAACATCCACCGCATCGGGAAGAAAGCCAATGAGAGGCAAGTCATGCTTGAGAAGCCTCGTTCCATCTCTTATCCCTTCGTGGTACAGTGACTCGAGATCGCTTTCGCTCTCAGGCAACATATCAAAGATTACATCTGCCTCACTCAAGTCGGCATCGTCGATCTCCCCACCGATTCGTATTCTGTCAGAAAGGCCATTTTCTTCAACTCGACGCGTCGCTATTCGTTTCCTGGAGGGGTCATTCTCAAAGCCTACCGATCTCATCACCCCATATTCTTTCGCCGCGAATATTAGGAGGCTGGCGTCACCGCAGCCTAAGTCATAAAAGGCATCGCTTGGCTTGATTTCGGCGAGTTCGAGCAACTTCCGTTTGTGTCTCACTGGAAAGAAGTCAGCCAATCCGAGGCCATTAGAGTTGTAGTGCTGCTCCTTGAGTTCGGTCTTCAAACCCACTGCCCGATTACCCGATTCCAGCAACGAATAACAATTTCCCGAGGCTGAGACCTTGGTGACTTCCGCAATTCAAGTCAGGCAATACCCTGGAAGTACTTCGAGAGTGTTGGGTCTTCAGCTTCGACTCTCCGATTGAACTCTGCCAGAATCTTCTTCCTGAGTCCGCTATCGAACGCTTGCTTCATCATTCGCTCGTAGGCGACTCTTCCTGGAGCCTCATCGGGAGGGAAGAAGAACATGGTATCATCCATGCTCGCGACCGCTACCCTCAAGTGTCGCCTTGCCATCTCAAAGTTCTTCTCTGATAGTCTTCTAACCCGGTCTTGTTTGCTAATCTCCTTCCACAATTCATTGAAGAAGAACAGTTTGGCGGTCGCCACAATCATGCTGGCATCCAGTGTTGCCTTGTACCGGCTGAACTCCTCCTTCATCTGGTTGTCTTCTTTCATGATCCAGTCACTCTTCTCGCGACGTAATCCGTAATGACGTTCTCTGCCCCGCCATAGACTGCATTCAGGGTCTTCTCTGCAGTGGTCGTGAAGAAGTACCGCAGGTCATTTGACCCACCCGGTTGACCCATCGCGCCGGCTACCGCGTCGAAGGTCCCGCTGCTACTCAGACTGCGTGTCGTCGTCTGCACTGAGTTTGTCACTGCTCCTTCAACTTCCTTCCCAACTGTCTGATCTGCCACAAGAGCGATACCCGCCTTGAAACCTTCCCTTGCAGCAATGATGGCCATCTTTTCCTCGGGCTCGCCACTCATCTGATCGTAATCTTTCTTCAAGCCAAGCGCTTCGCTTCCGTACCTATAGACAAAATATGCGGCGTAGATCGCCATGGCAAACTGCGGTAGTAGTGCGGCGCTGATGGCCAAGAGCACTTGTGTCGCGACTGCATTGAGAATCCCCTGCTTAATCCCGTCAAGGATAGTGGCGGTCGACCCATGATGGCCGAACTTCATTTCCTTCCTTGGCGGTGCCTTACTCGAGGGTCTCGTTGCCTCCCAGCCTGTCATTCACCTCGAGCCAAGTCAGCATGTTATGTCGGGAGTACTGTTCCTCAAGCGTCAGGCCTCTCCACGCATTTGCTTTGCAAGCCGCGTGGCTGCAGAAGCCTGATGATCTAGGTCGCACAAGCTTCGAGCCACGGTAGATCTGTCCCTTGGCTGCCCGATAGCACCAACCATAACCCGACAGGCCATCAGCGTTGAATCGCAGCATCTCGCTTATTGAGTTGATGCCCATGAGCCACCGCCAAGCTCCTAACTCGCCGCCGATTCTAAGGAAGTCGACAATTCCTCTGTAGCTCTTCTTTTGCAGTGAGTCGGCGCAGGGCAATGCCATTCGTTCGATCCCCAACTTTTCAAGTTCGACCATTTCGAAGCGAATTTGCTGAGACGTGCTGCCCTGAACGATTCCAATCAATCCGGGGTCTGGGTCGTAGCTCGCAAGAGAATCAGCTCGAGCAAGCATTGATTGAATACGGTCCCATTGAATCGAGATGTTGTCGTCCGGGTACACGTAGTCGTCGTGAGTGGTACCGAAATCGAAGCCCATTTGGTCGATATCGGAGGCGTATTCCTTAACTGGGGTCCTCTCCAGTTCCCAGTTGTCCCCTACGAGAGTGGATATGACCTTACCATCGTAATTCAATGCCTCCTTGATACCTTGAACCCTCGCACGAGCGAGCATCTGAGGAGTCTTACGCAGTCCAATATAGTTGATTGCGATGATATCGCACTTGATATCGGGCCAGATGTGCCAGAGCCGTTCTGGTTCCCTCGGGTTAATCATCGGGAAAATGGGGCCTGGCAGCGTCGAAAGGGAGCGCCGATCATCCAAACTTTGGGCTGGAGTTGATCTCCTTCCTTCGGCTTCTTTCGCCGTTTGCATAGTTTTTAGTAGATGTAGTAAAAATATAAGGATTCTTATAGTCCAACATTAATTGTATTGGGGAATGCGATGATAATTTACGGCGAACTACTGAACAGCCTATATTCAGTACCTGGAAGTAGGAAGTGATTCGGGCGTGAGCACCAGACAGAAGTCACGGGAGGAATTGTTTGAGCAGACGAGAACCGTGCTGCGACAATTTCAAACCGAGTTGACTCCCCAGGAAATTGACGCCCTTTCACACTTGTTAATTCGGGGCAAGCTAACTGCCAACCAACTGAACTCCCTGATGCATATCGATATTACGCGGGCATATACTGTTCTAGACAATCTTGTTAACAAGGAATTTGCCAGAAAGAGCGAACGTGGATCTCCAAAATCCTATTTGCCCCTCCATCCTCATTACATCTTCTCGAAATTCGAAAAGAAGCTTGACAACCTAAAAAGTGACATCGCTGAGATTGGTCCACTGTGCGAACAGTTGTATGAGGCATCTCAGGGGATGGAGGAACCTTCCCTTTCGGATTTCCTGTATACTTGCGACGGAATGCCAGCCATCGTCTCCGACTTGGCCCCCATTCTGAAATCGGCGACGGAGGTCATTATTTGTGGCAGCGACTTGCAGTGGCTTGTGGACCAGACTTTCCTACTGGAACGCCTAGCAAAACTACCCGTTAGACTATACACTTCTTCAAAGCTGAATCACGATTTCAAGAGCCTGTCGAAGAAACAGGTTTTCGTGGTGAAGGCAAAACTTCCCCACCTTCTCCTCATCAAAACCGCCGACCAATTGCACGTCGTATTCTTGGTAGACAGATTGAACCTCGACGGTACTCATAGGACGTATGGGGTGAGGTTGCTCGATTCGGGGCTAGCAGGCTATTTCAGTGAGGCGTTGCCTCAGCTAGGTGGGACATAGCCTTGTTGAGAGGAAAAGACCTTCTGCTTACGCTCTTGTTCTTTGCTGAGAGGGTCGATGGAAGGACCCAAGTTCAAAAACTCGCTTTCTTGACTCAAAAGGAAACCGAATTGGGCGAAAGCTATCATTTTGTACCCTGGAAGTTCGGTCCGTTCAGCAAAGACGTTTGGAAGGATCTTGATCTTCTAGTTAGCGAAGGAATCGTCATCGAAATTCCCCAAGGTGGGAAGGACAAGACAGTGGGTTACCTGTACGCCCTCACCAAGGATGGCACACGTCTAGTAACCGATCGCATTTTGTCACAACTCGACGACAGTATGTTGGTTCAAATCAAGAAGATCATTGAGAACTACTCTCAGATGAACCTATCAGAACTGCTCACATACGTCTATGAGAAGTATCCTGAATACACTGAAAAGAGCCAATGGAGTGGAAAGCATGGCTAGTACTCGCGATTATGAAGAATTCATGAGAAGGAACTTGTCCCCTAGCAAGTTGGGTCTTTTCCGTCAGATGGTAGAGCAAGTCCCGGACAAGAAGGTCGTATTGCCTTCAGTGAGGCGGATTAAGGTGAGAAACTTGAACTTGTTCAAGAGAGACGTCGAGTTCTCTCCGAAGACAGGGATTAACCTGATTTATGGTGGGAACAGAAATGGGAAGACGACACTCGCTAATGCAATCGAATTTGGGATATTTGGAGAATTCCTGCTCACTCTTTCGTACTTTGCAAACAGAACTGATGACACGAAAACGAATTGCGTGATCGAGGCCGAGATAGGTATTGGAAATGGTCTCGCAATAATCCAGCGAGAAGTGTTTCGCAACCAAGGATATCACGAGGCAAAGCTAACTCCATTCAAAGAAGAACTAAGTGAGAGCGCACCAACCATAACTGGCGCAGAAAGAGTCCAACGCTACCTAGAGGACAAGTTCGGTTGTACTATTCCCGAAGCACGTGAGGTGTTCGAAACATTTTACCTAAGGGAAGTTCCGCGCAATTATCAGCTGAAGACGAAAGTGGGCGAAGAACCAGGCGCGGTCACAAGAAGGCGGGTGTTCTATCGGTTGTTGGGCCTAAACAACTACAACCAATTTCTAAGCTATTGCGAGACCAAGGTTGAGGAATTGAACGAAGAGAACCAACAAGCCTCTAGAGAGCTTGAAGAACTGAAAAGGAGATTCTCCCCTGAGGAAAGAGAGCGTATCGAAAGGCTTTCACGGGAACGCGATGATGTCGCAGCCAGGATTGGGGAACTCAAGACAGCCCAAGAGCGGGATGATGAAAGCGCCCGCAAGTTAAAGCTCGAATCCGCCCCTAAAAAGGAACTTGAAGCAAGGCTAGAGTTAGCAAGAAAGAAACGAAACCTCGAAGAGAAGCGCATTCTCTCAAAGACGCTAACATCGGCATCGGTCATCAATGACACCAAGCTAGTCTGCGAAACATGTGGGCGCGAGTACACGGAAGTTGCCCAAAAGAGGGCCAGTACCAGGAACTGCATATCGTGTGGGCTGCCCATCTCGCAAACCGACCTCGAGGGTTTGGAACGAGAAATAGCTAAGCTCCAGAAAGAGACATCGGTGCTCGACAATTCAGTGGAAGAATCGCAAGGTTCAAGAGAAGAGGAGATGAAGAGAATGCAAGGGTTATTCCGCCAGCTTAGAGAAACAAGTGACGAACTTCAGCGACTAGCTGCACTCGGAGCGCGCCTGAATTCTGAAATCTCGGCAGCTAACCTGGCTTTCCCAGAAAATAGATTCGAAGAGCTGGGCAAGACCGTTGAAAGGTCATCCAACAGGTCGAGTGATTGGCAGGATATCAAGATGAAGACCTCGGACTTTGTGGAAAGATTCACAGCTGATAGCATTGCAATCTTAGCCACGAAGTTCTCGCATTATGCATCAGCCATGCTACAAAACAGCAGGAGCATCTCTTTAGGTCCGACCCTAGGGCTGACTGATGGTTCTGGCGGAGATTTGGTCTTTGAACATATGAGCCACAGCGAACAGAATTTGCTAGATATTGCTTATCGGCTTGCGCTCCTCGATGCGACATCAGGAGGCAACTCCCCAAATCAGCCATTCTTGCTACTAGAGACACCCGAAGAAGCTCTGGATCCAACCTTTCGAGATGGTCTTGTCGAAATGCTGCAATCGAAGAGGAACGACAGAACGTTCAAGATTATTGTAACAACTTCAGACAAAGGTCTTATTGAAAAGCTATCTCCAGGGATAAACGTACTTGACCTTGTCAAGATCAGCACTTCGGTAACGAAAGAACAGAGCAGGCAACTGAAACTTCGATAGAATGTCCGAGCCACCTATGACGAGCTCGGATTCGGCCTGACATGTGTAGGTCAGACGTTTCAACTTGCCTCACGCAGAGTCCTCCGCCATAGAAATCAGACCTTGCGGAGTTTGAACCCCATCGGGGCCTTTTATAGAAGAGCCCGCCCATTAGCCTCCCTTGACTCAAAACAGCAGAGAAACTGTAGTCATTGATATCGAGACAGAGAACACCGGAGCAGACATCATGGCTGACAACAGGCGGATTATTTCTGTCCAAATAGGCGACTCCACAAAACAGGAGCTGTATTACGCCGATGCCCGCATTCCCTCACTTTCAACTTCCCAGGTTCCCCAGCGCGTCAGAACACTCATTGCGGAAGGAAGTATCATCGCCGGCTACTATCTGAAAGGGTTCGATTTGCCACTCCTCAAGCAATTCCTAGGCGTGGAAATACCTGAGGTCAACATCTTAGAGATTACGGAAATGGATGGGATAAAGAAACTACAACAAAGAACTGGAAGGAGGTCTTACAAAGTGGAGGACGTTTGCAAGGAGTATGGAATCTCTGCTGACCATAAGCGTTTGATGGATGAGAGAGCCGAACCACTCAAGAAGACACCGGAAGTGCTAGCCCTCGCGGAAACTGCGGCCAGAAGACTGGTGGCAGAGAAAGGATGGTCCTACGATTTTTCTCTGAATTATAAACTTGACAAAATAGCCGGTGGACGAGCGATATATGATTCATACCTAGAATTTGTCCAGGCAGGAGGAGCGAAAGAAACGTTATTCCATCAATACGCAGTGGGTGACGTGATATGCGAGTATCAGCTCATGCAGAGACTTCTCTAGGATTGACTGCAAGCCGAGCCTCTAGGAGCGCGTGACTCGTAGATATTGGGATCTGGTGGGAAATACTGAAGAGGATTTACTATGCGCATGCGATCTGGCTATATGACACTCTGGCCGAGGAAGGCGAACTCAGGTCCATCAGGTCAGGTTTCCCGCAACATGAAATCGTCAACCCCTCTCAGTTGAAGAGTCCAGAAAATGACGCCGGGAAGGACAAGATGGAGTTCTTCAAAGATCAAGTTAGCCGATGCGACGTTCTTGTTTTCTCGAGGTTAGCGGAAGAAATCACGGCCGGCGTTGGTCTTGAGGTAAATCATGCCTTATCGAAGAAGATACCCGTCTTTGAGCTCAAGAATGGGAGATTCATTCACGTAGTTCGACCGGTACGGTATCTCACTAGAGAAGAGACTAGAGACCTATTCTCCAAGCTCCCGCCTCCAGGCTTTTTGCGCGACGATTGATTCAGGAAGACTTGCAAACAGCTTTATGCACATGTCGAGTTTGACAATAGGTGAAGCCACTCTTCCTATCGTACGAGCTTTCCTGGCGCACTAAGGAGGACACCGAGTTCATGAAGAGTGATGCTTGGAGGCAGATACGTGTTCGGATTCTGCAACGGGACAACTTCACCTGTCAATACTGTGGTTATCGTGTCGAAAAGGGCCAGCACGTCAACCACGTCGACGGCGACCCGAAGAATAACTCATACTCCAACCTGGAGGTAGCCTGTCCAGATTGCCATAAGGTCATGCATGCTGGGCTCTGGGTCGCGGTGAAACGAACTATGAAGCTGTACGAGAAGTCAAAGTACTCGCAGAACAACATCGTCAGGATAACGAGAGAAATGCGAGCCCAAGGCAAGAAGGATGAACAAATCATCAAGTTTCTGGGTCTAGAAGGACCCATGCCGTGGAAACAAGACCTCGCATACCTCAAGCCGCTCTTTGCCTTCAACAGATCGGTGTCTCCGAGAGAATCGCCGAAGCCCTTGCTCACAGAAGAAGAGCAAAGGGACGCCGTGAGGAACAGAGATAAGTGGTAAACTGCGCCGGGATTCGATTAGTATCCCGAAGTACGTCTTGCCTACCGTGATAATGTGTCCCGTAGGAAACGTGGGCAAAGCGCAAGAGATCAACCTAATTCTGGAGGTGTTAGTAGTCCGAAGGACTGCAAACAGGTCGCCCCCAAGGGTGTTTGTTACGCAGAATGTAGTCGAGTCATACAATGACATTGTGAGTCAGACGGAGTTCCTTCTGCCGAAAGGTGAACTAGAACCTTTCATTAGTGGGAGTCAGATGCTTACCAGTTTCCGAGAGGGAGAAATACCGAGATGGGAAGATACCGATGAGATTGGTCTCGAAGAGAGATGAAGACTCATCCGGACTGAAGTTATTCTTCTAGTCAAGAGGTCAACCTTCACTTAGAGCCTCAGCGAGACCCGAGCTATCTCTGTGTCTCATTGATGAGTGTTTTATACGAGCGCTTGTGCATGACCATCCGTGGAAGTAAGGGAAATCCGAATCGCTGACATTGTAGTATCCGAATCCAACACAAGGAAGGACCTCGAAGCTGGGGGTGAGGATGCCGGTCTGGATGAGCTTGCCAACAGCATCAGAGACCGAGGACTCCTAAGCCCTATTACCGTGATGAAACGAACAGACGGCAAGTACGACCTGGTAGCCGGACAGAGAAGGTTCTTGGCGTGTTCAAGGGTCGGGATGCAAACTATCCCGTCGATAATTCGAGACAGACTGGACGACACGGATGCCACAATCATCTCGCTGATTGAGAACGTGCACCGCGCTGACATGAATCCGATAGACAAAGCAAGAGCTTACCAGAAGATATATCAAAAATACCAAGACTATGAGGTCGTATCCAAGCAGACAGGGGTCACAACCCAAACTATCAAGAAGTATCTCGCACTGCTGAGGCTTGCTCCGACGATTCAAGAGAAGATGACAACAACTGAGGGCCCAGGCGGAATCTTGGCGATGTCTCGGTTAGCTGAGACGTTCGAATCATCGAAGGCCCAGGAGGATGCACTCAGGCAGATAGGCGGCTTCAAACAGAGCATCCAAGTGGAGATCTTGAAGCGGAGCGAAGGGGATCTGAACAAACTCTCCGAACTCCGTGCGGCGGCCATGGAAGGGGCTTTTGACGTGAGAAGTTGCAGCGAAGGGTTGTGCTTTGAGATGCCTGAGGAATTGAAAGCGGAGGTAAAGCGAATCATTCGGGAGAAAGGAGACTTCACTCACCTGATTCGCGGCCTGAACAAGGGTCAATAGACAATCCCTTCGTCAAGCACGAGGTCCCGCGAAGAGGCTTAGCCATCAGATTGCAATCGACTGATTCAATTCAACTATTTGCACATTTTTGTGCCATTTCTTGTGGTACTCTTCGTGCTCTGTATGGATGGGAATCAGACACTTCGGTCGACTTTCTTCAATGACCCGCTTGAGCTGAGTGCCATCACCATGCCCGGACACGTGGACGTGGTTCCACTCACCTTCCTTCGAAATTAGGCCGAAATGCATGATCCACCGCTTCACTCTCTCCTCGTCAAACTTCATTTCGTCGTCAAACGGCTCGGTTGACGACCGGACGTAGCTAGAGCCCTTTTCTGGCCTGATATCTATCAGGTTCTGAAGGGCGTAATCACTGCAGTAGTAGACCATGCCCTTCTGGCCTGAAGCGACGTCTTGACAGTTCACTGCGTTTCCAAAGTCCAGGAATTCCCTCTCCCAAGTCTTGTAGTCTGTGTCACGTTGCTTCTTTGACCACACCGCGACGTCCTTGCCGATGAGGCCCCACGACTTCTTTGGAAGATAGATCTTGATGTGCTTGTCATCGGGTCTTGGATAGCTGCCCTTGAGGGCATCAGAGCCTTGAAAGAGCCTGAGCAAGTACGCTTGCTTGAGGTCAACGACCAAGTCCCGTCCGGATTCGACTGCGGCCTTGTAGAACGACAGGAGCCTGTCGAGGTCGCGGGGAGGATATGTACAGACGACAAGTTGGGAGGTCTTCCCGACGATTGCCTTCACTTCTAACTCGACATCGAGTTCGGTCTTGGAATTCGTCTCGGCTATCCTTGTGCCCTCACAAAGCAGATAATCGAGGTCTGAGCTTGCGCACCTTTCAAGGAACCGTTCACTGTCTGCCTTTCTTCTGCCGTGGAACCTGATGTCTGCAGTGCAGGCTACCGAGCCCTTTGAGGTGTGGAGGATGAAAGCGCTAACGCCAGGAATAGAATGATCAATGGCCACAGGCTCCACCTCGATAGAATCAATGTTGAACTTCTTAGTACTCTCAATGAGGTTTATCGGGCGAGCAACTTCCAACCGGTTTTCCGCGCTTGTTGCTCTACTCAGCTCGCCGCGGCTGTTCCGATAGAGTTTGAAACTCTCCTTGTAAGTGAGATACTCCTCGTCGCTGCCGGTGTCCTCAAGCGTCTGCAACACCAGCTTCGTGGCCTCAGTGCAGTAGATTGGGATGTCAGGCCTCAGATAGTGTATGTAGGCGGCATGATCCAGGTGGGCATGGGTTAGAAGAACGGCATTGAATGCAGTTTCTTCTCTCTCATCCCCGTAGCTGCTGTGCTTGGCGTAGTCTTGTCGGTACAATCCCTTCAATCGGGGGAGGAGGCCGTATTCGAAGAGGTCTCCCATGCCGTTGAGATCTCTTGGTTGCAAGTACTCCGAGTAGTACTGGTTCACCTTCCCCATTTGCATGCCAAAATCCAGGAATAGACGGGTGCCCTTGTCTTCGACGAGGAACTTGTTACCGCCGATTTCGTGTACGCCGCCGTAGAACGAAATGGTCGTGGCGTTGCCCAAATCGCCTTGGCAGTGAGGTCCCATGTTATTTGAGGTTTGGAAATCACTCCCCCACGCAATACCTCAACTGTGTGATCAAGTCGGCCATTTGGCCGCGTACCAGTCATAACAGAAACGCTAGCGGCGTAAGACCTGAAGGAACCTGATTACGCTTAAGAAAGGGATGAAATCAACAATATGATGGGTAGCGGCTCCACTGGCTAGAAACAAGTTGTCTGCTCAACAGTCTGACGTCGAGCTTCTGAGAAAGACAGTCGAGATACTGGACGGCTATACCAGTCTTTACGAGGAATTGAGCGGGGGGAAGGCGGCCGAATACGAGGATTACGTTAGATTGGGGTTGGCTGACGAACAGACACTTATCAGACCAACCCTCTTTCCCAAATTCCTAAACAACATCCTCGACTTCTCGGAACTGGACTACACCCCGGAGAAACGGACAACGGATCAAAACAAACCTGATTTCACACCAAACGACTTGATTCGACATCCCTTCATCTTCGAGACCAAAGGGAACGACTCCTCAAGAAAGAACCTCATCGAGGAGTACAGAAACAAATCAAGAGGCTACCTTTCGTCTATACCTGCAGCAGAGTATGTCGTAATCACAAATCTCTCTGACCTAGTGGTCTTTGGGAAACAAGGGGACAAGCTGCTGGACGAATACTCATTCAGTTTTCGAACATTGTACGCAGTGTTCAAGAAGGAAGCTCTAGGCTCACACGAAAAAAACGTAGAGAACTTCCTCCGCTTTGTACACAAGTTCCGGAAGAAACCTCTTTCAGTGGAAGAGAAAGTAAAGGCCATCGCCGAAGCGAAACCGCACGAAGTCAAAGAGGCCCAAATCCCATACGAATTCAAGACGTTGACGGATTCAATCCGCAAGACGATCGAATGGTTGAGGGAGGATGTAAGTAGCAATCGGGGAGCCAAAGCCATTCTCGCTGCACTTGAGCATTCGACCGAACGCAAACGTTCGATAGCTATGGAGATTTACGTGATTAGAAGTGAAATCACCTTGTCCTATGAAATACCGGAGGAGATCAAAGAAAGCGACCTGGATGATCTTCTGAACTCCAGAGACAAACAGGTCCGGCAGGCCGTAAACCTGTATTTCTACAGGGTGGCGTACTTCACCATGGTCAGGATACTGCTGGTCAGGGCGTGGGAGGACTCTGGATTCATCAAGCAAGAACTCCAAACGCTTTTCGACGGAGGATTCGGAAAGTGGTACTTCCAAACCTATAGCAAGCACATTGTGGAGGTGCTCAAGCAGGCATTCAAGATTGCCAAGGACAAGTACGAATGGCTGTACACAGACGAAACGAACTATTCGTGGTACTTGCCAACAGATCAAGTACTCGTCGACGTCCTCTACGAATTCGCAAAGTATAACCTCAGCGTTCTCAACCGAGACGTCCTCGGTGTTGTCTATGAGGATTACCTAGACATCCAAGACAAGAAGAACAAGGGCCAATACTACACTCCCTTTCCAATCGTGAACTTGATCTGGAATAGAATTGGTTATTCAGGGAACGAGGACTTCTATCGCATTGAATCAGGTAAGCGCATACCCAAGAAAGTATTCGACCCGGCGACGGGTTCCGGGAGTTTCCTTGTCGAAGCTGCTAGGCGAATTAGGACTCAGACCCACCCGTTGCGGACCATCGAATCGCTACTCGACATAAAGAATGCGATTGTCATGGGATTGTATGGGTCCGAGATTTCAGTCTTCTCATACTACATTACAGAGGTAAATCTGCTCATTCAACTGACACCGGTAATCAAGAGTATCATCGAATCGGAACCATCCAGGCAGGATATTGAGGGAAAATTCGCCCTGAGTGTTGTGCGACAAGATTCATTGAATCTCCACTCCCCTCCGGACACGATAGATGAGGGCGTTAAGCCGCAAGCAGACGAGCATGCTGAATACGGGCTCGAGCTACTAAAGCCAGTCGGGGAGAAACTGAGAGTCTACGAGTCCATAAAGAATAGTGCCGATTTTGACTACTCAGTCGCCAACCCACCGTACATTGGCGAAGACGGTCACAAGGAACTTTTCCGACGGTCATTGAAGCAGTTTCCATACTGGCGAACTTATTTCCAAGGGAAGATGGATTACCTTTACTTCTTCGTCATACTTGCGCTCCAGAAACTGAGGCCAGGAGGCCGTCTTGGATTCATTACAACTTCATACTGGCTTACCGCTGATGGCGCATCGAAACTCCGGAAGTATGTTCTCGACAAGGCGAGAATCGTTGAGATTATTGATTTCGGTGAGGTCAAGCTCTTCGAGCATGCCAAAGGTCAGCATAGCATGGTTTTCATCCTAGAACGCGATGATGATTCAAACACGCGCGCTGATAACAGGATTAAGTTGGTCGAAGTCGTAACTCCGCCGCAAGCGGCGAATGTGGACGAGCAGCTCAGAAAACTCTGCTCTTTGATTGAAAAACATATTTCAGCATCCAAATTCACCAATGAGTACATTCGGGGATACTATTCTGCGGTCGTGCAAGGGGAACTCACTGAGGAGCCTTGGTACCTATTCCACAAGAAGAATGTGGGCGCACTCCTCGAGAAAATCCAAACTGTTGGTGTTCCTCTTGAGGCTTTGTGTGATGTTAACCAGGGACTTGTTTCAAGGGCGCATAAGGTGAGTTCAACATTTCTCGAACAGATCGTCGACAAGACAGTACAAGACTACGACATAAAACTCGGTGATGGGGTTTTCGTGCTTTCGAAAGAAGAAGCATCTTCAATCGACAAGAGGGATCGGGGAATAATGAAACCCTTCTACAAGAATTCTGACATTCGTCGCTACGCAATCAAGGAAAGTTCCGAGCCCGAGTACGTAATCTATACAACCAAAGACACGAAAATAGGATCTTACCCATCAGTTCATGATTATTTGGTGAAATTCAAATCCGCGCTGGAGGCGACGAGAGATGAGTATGGCGAAGACTATCCCTGGTACAAGCTTCATAGAGAGCGTGAACAATACATCTTTGAAGGAGAGAAGATAGTCTGTCCTTATCGTTCAGAAGTGAACACATTCGCATATTCCGACAAACCTCTGTATGGCAGTACTGATATGTACTTCATCACGAAGAAGAAGGACACGAAGATTGATGGCAATGACCTAGACTTGTTGTACATTCTAGGCATTCTGAATTCCGACGTAATACGCCTATGGACTCACTACAGGACAAAACCAAAGGGTAAGATTCGGGAACTGTTCTACAAGCCTTTGCTCAGCTTCCCAATCAGAACGATTGACATGACCAGCACAAGTGAGGTGAGAAGCTATGATCGAATAGTCAAGTGGGTTCGTCGCATGATTGAACTAAAGAAGACCCTGCTGAAGTACGAAGAAGTCGTAAGAGACAAAACGTTGCTTGAAGAAGGCATGCTCCCTGTAATGGAAGATTACGCATTCATCGGATTCTTGTCTTCGCAAGACATTCGCACTGTGGGGAATTCGTCGAGCATTTCCTACTCAAACGTCCCAAAGGACTTCAAAGTAAGAAAAGCCACTCGAATCGAATCCACGGCTCTGAAGAAATCGCGTTTTGAGAGCCAATTGATTGTTGAGGGTAACAAGAGCGAGGTTGTTGTCGTCGAGGGAGAAATCGGAATCCTGAAGCTTCTCCGAGAGGTCATCTCTCGGAAAGCGGGTTCGACTTGGGATGAAATCGAAAGAGAGAGACTTCCTGCATCTGTGGGTCATCTCGCTGAACGTGCCAAATTAGGAAAGGGAGAGATTAACAAGGCGTGGGCTGAAATCAAGGCGACTCAGTCCGAGCTCGACCGAGAAGTTTGCAAACTGTACGGAATCGACAAAACAGAGGTGGAATCCATATTGATGGAGGCGTCAGGCGGTAACTAACAGCGCACTATGGTTAGTCAGGCCGATGGCTGAGTGCAAAACCGATTGCACCCTTATTCTTGCTGCGCGGAAGATTGCCGGAGTGATACGAACAATGAGTTTGCTTGACTAGCGCTTGTTGCCTCAAGCATGGAGTACCTTCAATTGTCCCCTCATCGCACCAGCGGTGACGAGGGACCATACCGTCTATAAGACCAACAACATGGTATGCCGATGCCCGCTATGCTAATTGAAACTCTCGAGTATACCGTCAACAACCGGGAGCAAATCCTCTCTGCAATCAAGCTCGAGGAACACCAATCAATTCTCAGGAGAGCAAAGGAACAGTGGACTGATTTCGACCCTGAACCGATTGGTGAGACGAAATTGGTCGGAATCGACAGTAGCTGGAACTCCATTCCCTACCAAGGCTTTTACATCTACGCAGTTGATGCAGTCTCCATGCTCGGGGAGGGTCAATGTTTGATCCCCCCACTCTTCGACGTTGGTCTCAGCACACTCACGGTCAAATCGGGAGAGGAGTACGTCAGTAGCCCTGAGTTGGCCCTTGAAAGTATGGGCATGGAGTACGAGTTCGAGCAGGCGAAGGGTTGTCTCGGCAAGGCAGATTACGTGCTCGTTGACGGGTCAATTCTTGCGAGGTACTATGACCGAAAGCGTCAGAAGGAAAGCTCGTTCTACGAAACAGCTAGAGAACTCATGAGCCGTGAGGGTCTTCTCTACATCAGCAAGAAGTCGTACAGCAACCTGACCCTGCGTGGTGCACTGGGTGACATGTTCTATTATAACAGAATCTCGTCTGATGCAGGCTTCTCCTCACCTCTCATTGACAGAAGCGGGGTCACCATCAGCTATGTCCGTATTGCTAAGGACTCACCTTGCATAAAGCTGGAGATTCCAGGAAAGGCAGACCCTGCCGAGGTCAAGAGATTGATGAGGCTCCTGAAGGGCGATAGCGTCGACGGGTACCCGTACGTACTCAGACTTGCTCACGAGAGGGGCAAGGTCAGCCATGAAGAAATGAAGAGTCTTGCTAATCTACTGGGGTTGGAAGTAGAACTAGGTGGGAGACAAGTCCTTGGGGAGTGAGGATCGACTTCTGGGTATCGTGGTTGGTCAGACCAAGCCACACCGTTTCCATTTCCTTGCCAAGAGACCCGTGAGCATGGGGGAGTACGTGACAGTGAGTTCACCGGAAGGCCAGCTTCTCGGCTTGGCAGAGGACAGTGCTACGAAAAGCGACCTGCTGGATAAGGTCTCCAATTTCCAGACCGCCCTTGAAGCGAAACGGGTTGCGGCGAAGAATGTCCGTGACAAGAGCTACCTGGCTTCTGTAAAGGTCGTGGGAATCCTCGATGCGCTGCAGAAGGGAAGAGTCGTTCTCCCCTCGCTTCCACCGGAACCAGGAAGTGAGGTCTTCGAAGCGGAATCAGGAGAAATCAGCGGGGTCTTCGACAAAAAGGATCGTCAGTGGGCACAGATTGGTTGTCTGTTGCGGAATCAGAAGGTCAGAGTGTCCGTGAACATCGACAAGGTCGCGTCCAGACACCTTGCCATTCTTTCGGTGACAGGTAGCGGGAAGTCAAACTTGCTTGCGTTGATCACCAAGAAGGTCTCAGAACTCCAGGGTACAATGGTGGTCTTCGACTATCACGGTGAGTACTCCGAACTCGATATCCCGAGGGCGGTCCACGCAAATGCGAAGATCAACCCAAGGTTCGTTGATGCCGAACAGCTTGCCGACCTCATCGAAGTGAGAGAGAACGCCGAGGTTCAAAGAACTGTTCTCTCGAAAGCGTTCACAGATGAGGTGAAAGCCGCCAAGGAATTCTGGGATACCCTGCTTGCTTCCATTTCTGCCATCGGCGAAGCGGAAAAGCAGTACAGGAAGACCTCCGCACGGCTTCTAGACATTGTGAAGATGGCGATGCGACGTATGAAGTCGGTCATCGACCCTGACGTGGGAGAAGTCCTGGACCAGCTCAAGGTCTCGAAAATCAACATCCTGAACATGCTCGAGTTCACAGAGAGGCAGGCAAACGCAGCGATTTCCTACTACCTCGCGGAAATACTGGAAGACAGAAAGCGGGCCGTGAGGTCAGCAGGAGACGAACAGAAGGTGAGATTCAGAACTCCGGTCATCTGCGCCATAGAGGAGGCTCACGCTTTCATCCCGAGCGAAGGGGACGCGGACACGAAGTACATCGCCTCGAAGGTAGCGAGAGAGGGGAGGAAGTTCGGAATGACCCTCATAGTAGTGTCTCAGAGACCCAGGAGAGTCGACCAAGATGTCCTCAGCCAGATGGGGTCGCTTGCGATAATGAAGTTGACGAACCCCGAGGATCAGGGCCACATCAGGGAAGCTAGCGAAGCAATCAGTGAGGACCTCTTGCAGAATCTCCCGTCTTTGAACGTCGGTGAGGCCGTCCTCCTTGGAGAGTGGGTCAACATTCCAGCGGTAGTGAAGATAGACCATGTGGCAGAGAAGAAGACCGGAGCGGACATCAGCGCCACAGCATTATGGGCCACGGAAGAGAAGATGAGCAAGGTCGCAGTAGAAAGCACACGGAGTTCCATGGTTCTTGAGTAGCGTGAAAGATGCAGTTGCAATTCATCCACACGTCTGATACCCATCTCGGCTGTGCACAGTTCGACTACCACGAACGGGAGCAAGACGTCTACGACGCCTTCTCCGAAGTGATAGATACAGCCGTCAAAGACAAAGTCGACGCGGTTATACATGCCGGAGACATCTTTCACGTCCCGAAGCCGGGCGGCACTCCGCTGGTGAAACTCGCCGATGGAATCAAGACATTGGGAGACAAAGGAATCAAATTCTACTTCACGTTGGGGGAGCATGACATCAGCAGAATAACCGGCACCCCCTCACCTTACGTCTTCCACAAGCTCGGGTTAGCGACCTACATCGGTAGCGGGGACCCGGTGATGCACGGCGAGACAATGATCATGGGGTTCCCAAAGGCCAGGCGCGGCGAGATAGATGAGTTGGTCGCCAGCCTGAAGCAGGTCGACGAAATGGCAAGGCAACATGCAGGGAAGAGAATCCTCGTTCTACACCAGGGCTTGGTCGAATTCAACAGATGGGCGGGAGAACTCACAGCGAACGACCTTCCACCGCACTTCGATTATTATGCGATGGGGCATCTGCACGATAATTCGGCAAAGGAATTCGAACGACTGGGTGGTCCGGTCTGCTACCCGGGCTCGATAGACCCCACCCCTGGCGAAGGCATCAAGGAATTCAGAAAGGGCTTCTATCTCGTCGATATCTCAGGGTCAGAGTCGAAATATGACTGGATTGAAGTGAAGTCGTCGAGAAAACAATTCGTCTACGAAGTCAATTACGACGGGATAAAGGAAAAGGTAGGAGAGGTCATCGGTGAAATCAAGGACCTGTCAAAGAAGCCTGTACTCCTTTTCAAGGTAAGAGGGGAGAGCATTGACAATTCGAAAGTCACTTCTGCTCTGTCAAAGCTCCTGACCCATTGCCTCCATTACGCTTGGGAAGCAATTGAGGAGGGACAGACAGCCGAGAAGCTATTGTCCGAGAGGCCCTCTGACATCCGCCAGGAAATGTTCGATCTCGCCACAAAGACACTCGGTACTGAGGCTCTCGCAACGTTCGCTGTCAAAGAACTCCTCCCTCTTCTTGAGACGGGCAGCAGCGAGGACGCACTCGACCTTGTCAATTCCGCCTTCGAACGCTCGCGTTTCAAAGGTGCGATTTCATGATTGAGAACGTAAAACTGCTCAATTTCATTTCTCATTCCGAAACCGACCTTAAGTTTCGTCCAGGGGTCACCGTGTTTGTCGGAAGGAATGGCTCAGGCAAGTCGTCCATAATCGATGGGATAACATATGCCCTCTATGGCAAGCATACTCGAAGCGACAATCAGAACCTCGTACGTAGAGGGTCAGCCGGAGGATACGCCTCCGTGGAGTTCTCAGTGGGATCAAGACATTACTTGGCTGAAAGGAAGCTGAACAAAAGGGGGAAGTTGGAAGGCTCTGTCCTCAAGGAGCTGGCCGATGGGACACAGAAGCAGCTGGCAGGGGGAGAGAGAAAGCAATTCGGTGAGTCTCTGTCTGACGAGATCTCGAAGGTGATTGGCCTGGATTACCAGAGAATGCAGGTGGCTGCGATAATACAACAGGGCGAGCTGGACGCTATCATTGATCTCACGCCGGGCAAACTGAAAGACCTGATCAACGAGCTCATAGGCATTGACAGTCTCGGAGTCGCCTATGAATCAATGAGGGACCTCCTGGATTCATTCCGCAATACAGTGCGGAACAGGTACGGCTATGATGACAAGGATCTGGAGACCATTAGCAACAGTATCACAGAAAAAGAGGGGCTGTTCCAGTCAAGTGACGAAGGGCTTGGTGTTCTCGCCGGGCAGCTTGAGTCTCTCAGGTCGAAGGAAAAGCAGCTTGTCGAGGAACGGGCCCAGTTCGAACCGCTAAAGGCAAAGGCCGAACTCATGAACAGCAAGACAAGCACTCTCGTCGATTATGTGAGTCAAGAGGTGCGGCGAATGAACGAAAAGCTGCAAGAGCTTAGCGAAGTGATGGAGAAGGCCACGGTGTATCTAGGGACTGTTAGCGAAGAGAAGGCAATCCTCGGAGAAGCAGAGGAGGCTCGAAAAAGGGAGAAAGAGATTGAGACGGACATCGAAGAGCGCGCAAAGCGGATTGCTGCGCTGGAGGCACTCGAAGAAAGGCCATCGGACATCCTCAAGATTGCCGGTAGAGCGCGAAGGTACCTCGAGACTGCCAAGCGTGAGACAGAAATCAGAAGGGACTGCGTCGAACTGCCCGTCAGACTCAAAGGCCTCGAATCGAGGATGAACGGTCTCAAGGAGCAAAGGGGCAGACTGGCGGGTTACGAAGAAACTGCCCAGAAGTTGGAATTCAAGGACGGAGTGTGCCCTCTCTGCGGAAGCCGGGTTGAGAGGATCAACGAGCTATTCGATAAAGACCAGATAGAGCGTCACATTGCAGAGCATGATGAGGCGATGCAGCTGCTCCAGAAGGAGAAGGACGATATTGAACCGAAACTTGAGAGCGCCACAAGGCAACTCGCGGACCTTGAAGAAGGTTCGTCTTTCCTAGCAGAGAATCACATTTCGAGTGACTTGGATCTAGAGAAGCTCGAACAAGATGGAATTGAACTTGCCTCCAAACTTGAGGACCTTCCAGCTTTGAGGGAGTCCTACGTCGAGGCGTCAAAGCAGCGTGATGAAATCAAAGCAAAAGCGTCTGAGCTTGACGCGAAGACTTTCAAGATATCGTTGGCGAAGTCATACCTAAAAGAGCACAAGATTGCTGGCGCCGCAGAACTTGACGGCCTCGCCCAGGTCATAAGGGAACTTCAAGGGACGCTTGGGAAGGTTCCGCAAGAAATGCAGGAGCTTCGAGTGTCCTCAGACACTGACCGGTTGCAAGACCTAGGAGTGGACGACCACGCCAGACACCTGCTCGTCGAAATAGGCGAGCTAAGATTGGAAGCTTCCAGATTTGATGCCGAGAGGTATCAGGCATGCGTGCAAGAGTTGGACCAGCTTCGAAGTGTGACTCTAACGCAAAAGGTCGGTGAAGTCGAGAGCTGCAGGACGAGGCGTGACACTGCGCAAAAGGAACTTGGCAGTCTGCGTCAGACTCTTGCGATTCTGCAGAACGTGGCCGAGTACGTTTCTCTCCTTGAAAGGATCAGAGAGAAGGTGTTCCACAGGGACGGCCCTGTATCGAGTAGTCTGAGGTCTTGGGCACTAAAGGAAATTGGGGTGAAGGCCACAGAGTACGCTCGGCTGTTCGGAATCGGGATTTCCAGCATAAGTTTCACCGAAAAGGCAAGGGACATTGATATCGAATGCTATGGCCCAAGGGGGCAGGTCGAGGTCGAATCGCTGAGCGGGGGAGAAAAGGTGGCAATAGCCCTGGCCCTGCGGTTTGCAATGGCCTATGTAATGGGAGGGTACAAACTCGACTTCATCATCTTGGACGAGCCTACTGTGCACTTGGACGATGACAGGAAGGCTTCCTTGGTTGAGATCATCTCCCGGCTAGGTAGGCTGGACAGCCCACTGAGACAGATGATCATAATCACTCATGACGAGGAAATCTTCGAGAATGCGGAGATTGACGCGGTCTTCAGGTTCGAAGCTTCATCAGAGGGAACGAAGGTGAAGCTTGAGACCCAGCATGCGGTCAGTTGATTGCAGCGAGAGGGTAAAGGCGCCACACTTTGTTCTATCCGCCCTCGAGAATGCGACTACTTCGCCGCGGCTTTTCTTGACGAGAACCTGTGCAAGAACTTCTTGTTTTCGGAAATGTTGTACCCGTATTCCCCTTCGACGACACGTTTGTCCTTCGACAGGCCTTCCACGAAGACCTTTATCGGTTCAAGTTCTTTCACTAGATTCCCCTGGGGGTCAGTGAGGAACGTCCATTCCCCGTCCTTGCCCCCCTTGAATGGCTTCCACTGAAGCGATGCCAGAACCTTGGTGACACCCATAGCTTGTTTCGACTCGAGGAGTTCCTGCCTCCGTTTCTGAAGCTGCCCCACCAGCGCGTCGATTTCTTCCATTCTCGCGTCGATCTCCTCTTCCTTCAACTCTTTCTTCCTTCTCTTGGGTCTGTAAGAAATCGAGGGTGCTTATCAGCTTATGGCGAAATCACAGCGGGCGAATCTCGTTGGCGCAGATTGAATGCGTGTGTCAGTTGTGAATACACCACTGACGGATGGGACGGCTCGCCTCGTCGCATTAACGAGTCTCGTTTCAGGGAGCCTTGACGGCTAGGATTACTTGGTCCCCGTATGTGGAGAACACACCTTCATTGAAGAGCTGCGTGATGGCCTGTTGGACCTTGGTGTCCACCCTTTCTCCCGTCCTCCTGAATCCAAAGGCTCTTCCCACTTCCCGTACTAGAGACTCGCGCGGCACTCCTCTTTCTATCGTAACGATGTTCCTCGCCGCCACCATCATCTCCTCGAGAGCAATCTCCTGAATCGGTCTCGGGGTCTCTCCGTTCTGGGGGACTCTCGGCGTCGCGTCGTTCCCAATCCAGCAGAAGTTCCCACGGATTTGAAACAACCTGCGATTGGCCGCCTGACGGATGTGCTGCATTATGATTCCCCTCGTCCTCGACCCGATCACCCTGATGTTGTACGCTTCAGCGATTCTGCGAACCAACGCGTCCATGTGGATTGGCGTCTCCCTCTCCACGATGGCCTTGGCAAGGAACCCCACATCATTCGGCCTCTTCCCCAGTTGCCGGTATTCGACATAGGGTTTGAAGCCATACCGGATACTCTCATTGGAGGTCTTGGACGGTTGGCTCTGTCCGTTGGGTTCACTTTGCCTCGGTTCGACGGGTTGCACTGTCGGAACTTCTTGCAAGAGTGCACCGGCTGCACCAGGAACGCCAGCATCCAGGGGCCCGCTTTCTTCGAGTTCGCGAACTCTTTCTGAGATGCTGTCCACAATTCTGTCAGGGTTCTTCACCCATTCAGTGGACCACACCCTATAGATCTTCCATCCAAGCTTCTCAAGAACCGCTTGTCTCAGCCTATCACGGTCACGCGCTGACCTCTGGCTGTGGTAGGTGGCTCCATCGCACTCGATTCCCAGGACGTACCTGTCCTTGTGCTGTGGGTTCTTAATCGCGAGGTCTATCCTGAAGCCAGAACAACCGACCTGGGCGTCCACATCGAACCCTCTCTCCACGAGGTGGTCTCTGACGTCGTACTCGAAATCTGATTCGGGCTCTCCCCCGCCATAGGTCTGGGTTGGAAGCCTTCCTCCCTGCTGGGCGTATTCGAGATACTTCGCGAGCAGAAACACGCCACGACTTCGAGTGGACAGCCGGGTCAAATCCATGTCCTGCGGAAGTATGGAGGAAACAAGGGTCACTTTTTCCTTAGCCCGCGTGATTGCAACGTTCAACCTCCTCTCGCCTCCGGCCTTGTTGATCGGGCCGAAGTTCAGTGAGAGTATCCCCTTCGGGTCCTTCCCGTATCCCAGGCTTATGATGATGAAATCTCTCTCGTCTCCCTGGACCTTTTCGAGCGCCTTGATGAAGAGGGGCTCTACAGCATTCGACTCGGACTGCGCTGCCAGAGTTGGGTTCACGATCTTCCTTCGGTCGAGTTCGTCCCAAATGGCCTCTTCCTGCGCTATGCCCAGGGTTATCACGCCCAGTGACGAACCGGCCCCGTGCTGGCGAAAGTGGTCTTCGATTAGGTCGCAGACGGCCCTGGCCTCCTGAACGTTTGTTCTCGAACCTCCACGGTCGTACACCCCGTCATTGATGTAACGGAAGTCGATTGCTGGTGCTGCATCGCGCGAGTCAGGGCTGGGGAATGTGACGAGCTCGCCATCATAGAAATTCCTGTTGGAGAAATCGATAAGCTCCTCCCTCTTGCTCCTGTAGTGCCACTTCAGGAAGACTCTCTTGAAACCAGGGAGCGTCAGACATTCATCAAGGATGCTTTCCAGGGGCTCCTCGACTGTCTCATTGCCTTCCTCTTCGAAGTCTGCTTCAGCTTGGAAGAATGTCGTGGGAGGCAGCTGCTTGTCGTCCCCCGCCACGATCAGATGCGTGCCTCTCAGGATGGCACCGACTGAATCGGCCGGGGGTATTTGCGACGCCTCGTCGAATACGACCCAGTCGAACCGATACGGGCTCGAACCCAGGTAGCTGGCTACCGAAAGTGGGCTCATCAGCATACACGGCTTGAGGTCCTGAATGAGGTGCGGGGCCTCGGCGAAGAGCTTACGAAGCGGCATCACCCTGCGCTTCTTGCGGGCCTCCCGAAGGATGATCCCCATTTGTGAAGTACCACCCGCCGCGGCTTCTGCTCTGGGTTGACTCTTTGCTATGTTCTGACGGACGACCTCCACTGTAAGACTCCTCAGGTTCTCATCGACACTCTGGAATTCGCTGATGGTTCGTTCGTGGGATGCGGCCATGAAGTTGGATAGTGCCGGAGCTTCGCGGTATGCCTCGGCAAGCCAGGCCTTCCAAACCCGTTGCATGAATGCGTCTTCTAAGTCCTTTGCAGAAATCTGATTCTCCTTGGCAGCGGTGAGGAAGGGAGTCATTCTCAGCCCCTTGCAAGCATCCATGGCCTTCTGATACGCTAACCAGTTCCGCAAGTCTTCAGGGTAGGCTTTGACCTTAAGCCACGATTCCAAACTGGGAAATGGCGCTTCTTTGAGGCTCTTGCCTTCGATGCTGTAGCTAGCGAGAGCCCGTTCGAGTTTGCTGAGCCTCTCGGTAACCTTGGTCAGTCGTTCACTGAGTCTTGTCCGTGCGCTTTCGGCTATCTGCGAGAGCTGGTCAGGATGCTGCATAAGTTCACTTAGCTGGTCAGTCGCCTTGGCCAACTCCAAGCCGTTCAAAGTCAGAGTCAGCCACTCTAGTCCACCAATCACAGAATTCCAGTTGGTTTCCTCGCCTCGATATGACTGGTTGAGAGTCGCCTTCGGCCCGACGAATCCCGATTCAAGTCTACCCTGAATGTCAAGTATCGCTTTGGCTGTGGAAAGGGCCTTCGTCGTATCGGTGTAGTTGATCTTGCGAGTCGTATTGTGATATTGCTGAAGCGTCCTCATGTCGCTACGGTATCCGGACTTTAGGAACCTCAGCGGCGTGTGATACTCACGTTCGAATCTGGCCAGGACTTGACCAACTTGAAGGCCCAACAGTTCGAGTTTGAAGTTCGTTCCAAGACTGTTCCTCTTCTCTATCAGGAGCTTATTCAGATCTCTAAGCTTCCTCACCGCGGCGGTCAGGGTTCCGAGTTCTTCATATGACATCTTCGTCCACGAATCTGCCACGACTTGTGGCTTTGACAACAACTCTATGGCCTTGATGAATCTCTCAGTCCCCCGGAGTGTTGCAGGCTGAGCGACGCCGACTCTGACTGCGAATGATGATAGGTCAGCCTGGAGGCTGGCAAGCTCAGACCCGAGAAAGTTGAGTAGGTCGGTGACGTCGTCAACGAACAATGACTCGTCAAGGAGCGAACCCGACTCATCGGTTGTCTTCAGCACGATACCCTTCCACGGGTGATGGTCGAATTCATCGAAGACATTCCCTATGTTCTGGATCCTGTGTATGGCCCGCTGGAACTCATCCAGCTGTTCAGACCTCATTTGCAGGGCAGAATCGAGGGGCAGGCGGAATTCCATCTTGGGAGTGCCCAGCAATCTAGCAAGTTTGCCGTGCACCTCGAAGGCTGAAACCTTGAGGCCTCCACGAATCTTGTGAAGCTCCATTACGTATTCGTTCAGTCGGTCCCTGAGTACGATCAGCTTTTGGTACTGCTCCGTGATTTCCGGCCTAATCTTCACGCTCTGCGCCTGGGTCAGAGTCTTGGCTAGCTCTTGCACCACCTTCAGCTTGTCACTTTTGTGGCTGTGAACCTCGAGACAGGCGAAGGACAGCCCGGTCGCTTGCAGCCTACGGTTGACGACCTCGAGTGCAGCCATCTTCTCACTCACAAAAAGGATCTTCTTCCCGTCCCTCAATCCTTGGGAAATCAGGTTCGCAATCGTCTGCGACTTTCCGGTACCCGGCGGTCCTTGAATTACAAGATTCTGGCCGCGGTGGAAGCGCAAAAGCACCTCCATCTGACTGGAGTCGGCGTCCAGAAGCGGGAAGAGCTCCTTCGGATTTACGACCTCATCTAGATTGTCGGGGACTTCGATGTCGTCCCCAGCAGGAAGTGTGGTGGCCTTTGCCAACGCGCTGATGATGGGTTGATGACACCCATCCTCCCTATGGTCCGTCAGGTCGTTGTACATGACGAACTTCTCGTAGGTGAATTTCCCGAGTTTCACGCTGCGTACTACCTGCCAGCCTAGGTCTTTGGTCACTCGCTCTACTTCGCCGAGGTAGGCAGTGACGGAGTTGGCGTCGAGGTCGTCGGGAAGGTCGGGCATTGATACTCCGAATTCTGTCTTTAGCTTGAAGAGGAGCGCTGGATTGACGACCACGTCTTCTTCACTGAGCTTCATGAAATACGGGTCGTCAACCGACTTTCGGTCCAATCCCACGGGCACAAGGATTACAGGCGCAAGATACTCGTCTCCTTCTCCTTCGTCGGATGGTTTCTCGTTCCACTTCAGGAAGCCGGTTGCCAGGAAGAGCGTGTGGGTGCCTTGCTCTTCCTGCGATGTCAATTGGTCGCGCCTCAGTCTGCCCAGTCGGCGTTGCAATTCCGCAGGGGGAAGGTTGGTCTCCACGTCGCCTACGCGCACTTGTTCCTGAGGTTCCGAGTCAGGTTCAGGGGCAGATGCTTCGAGGGTGAGTTGGTCATAGATGGGCATCGGGAAGTCCATTGAGGCATCCTTCCCTACCATAGCCTCAATGATCTCATGAAGGCTAGGCGACGTGATTTCGACCTGTCTTTCCGCTTGTTTCTGCTTGAGGAAGAGCAACCTATTGCGATGAGAGAGGTCTATCAGGTCCTTCTTCCACTGGTCTATCTTATCGAAGACAGGCTTGCAGTCAACAGGAGGCGAAGGGTTCGGGTTTCCATTGGTTCCTCCCGCTTTCAGGCGGCTCTCTGCCAAGCCCTGTCGGTACGAATCAGGCTTCTTATTTGCTTAATTCCATTTTGTCGTCGTGGAAGCTGAAAAGCTCCAGCATTCGCCTCTGTTCGTCGTCCAACTGTAGGACCCCCTTGCTTCCTGGGTAGACTTCTGCGGCTTCCCAGTCCTCACGTCTCACACTTGTCGCGACACCAATCCTCACCCTCCGCTCCTTCAGCTTGTCCATCAGTTCGGTGCTCTTGAATAGATACACGGAATCAATCGTCCAGGGTCGTTCCCTTCCTCGTGACGATGTGCCTTGCGTCTTCGGGCCGGCGAGTACAAGATAGTAATCTGTCCCCTCTGAAGCATTCATGTCCAGAAGATTATCGCTTGTCGTATACCACTTTATGTTGACAGTCTTCCCTGCGATAGGACCGGTCTTGAAGACGCCGTCGTTCCCCTTGGCTGACGCAGAGCTATGCAGCTCAATCCCGAATACGCGGGCAGCAATGAATTCGCCAACATGCCCAAGCAGGGCGGGCCTCCCGACGATTCTAGCTATCTTGCTGTCTGCGGAGTTCTTTGTTCGGATGAGCCTTGCCAATTCAGCCAGCTCTTCGCTCATGACTCGGGACTCACACTCATTGGGCTCAGTCTCGGTTATTAAACGAGAGAACTGCAGAATGCCGTCGAGACAGGGACCTTTGAAGGCCACAACTCTTGTGGTTCTCCTTGCTGCGGCTGTTGTGCTCTACTATCTCTCGCCAACGGTCTTCTTCATCGTCCTCTTCATTGGGGTCCTGTACGCTGTTGGCTATTACAGGAGGGAGAAGTGCCCGTCTTGCGGTTCGCGTGGAACGATTGCGCTCGACAGTTCCGAGGTCCTCAAGACTGAACGAGCCTACGGGATCGTGACCAGGACAGACACCACCACGAACCGGAGGCGGGACAACCAAGGAAAGATCGTGAACGAGAAGTCGACCACCGAGCGGGAAGAACGCGCTCCCATAGTGAGAACTACTTCTCGCGACTACTACAAGTGCAGCAAGTGTGGGCATTCCTATTCCAGCGAATCAGTCGATGAGGAGGAAGACTTCGCCAGGGAAGAAGAGCCCGGCGGCAAGCAGACGGTTATCATAGAAAGGGAGGTCGCCAAAGTTCCCTGCAAGTACTGCGGGACCCTGTCCGACCCCGTAAGGAATAGCACATGTCCCAAGTGTGGGGCAAAGCTGCTGTGAGCGGGCACGACTGGCATGGTGGATGGAGGGCGTCATTCGCTAGCTCTGGCTCGGTATCCGTCCTTTTCATCGCGCTTAGCGCGTTCCAGATTCTAGTCCACAGTTTCAATGGCCTCGATCCCTTCACTGCCAGGCCTGGAGGGAATCCGCTTGGCCTAGTTCTGGCCAACGCGGTGTACGATGGTGAGATGAATGTCATTGCCATTGTGCTTTCGTCGGCCTACCTCTTCCTCGTCACTCTAGAGCTGGAGAAACCGAAAAGACGTGTGGTCTCCATTGCGTACATAGCTTCACTCTTGATTGTGCCTTTCGTCGTTAACATCGTGTATGTCTCCTTCGGGGTCGGATTGTTCTGCAGACTGCCATGCACCTCAGTGGGTATGTCGATTGTCGCAACCACGTCGATGGGATTCGTGTTCATCGTATCTATCGGAGGCCTCGCAAACATGATCAGGGAGTTCTGGCGCCTGTCGATAGGAAGAGTCATTGGTCTTCTTACCGCGTTATGCTTCCTTGGTTACTTGATTACGTTCCTTCTCTTGTTACTTGGCGCTTTCATCTCACAGGACATCGGAGTCATGTACGTCCACTATGCCGGACTCGCTCTCGGAGCAGTCGTGGGATTCGCTCTGATGTCTTTCTACCGCCCAGCCTGACCTCAGGTGATGCTGCCCTCTCTGAATGTGCCAGTCTTGGGCTCATAACGCCAGACGTGGACCTCACGGTTGTACTTCTTCAGAGCAAGGAGCGCAATCTTCTGCTCATCCTTGACGGTGTCATCATCTCGCTTCACTTCGAAGAAGAAGAGTCTCCCGTTCTTTTCGGCCATGATGTCAGGGTACCCACTCCTCCAAACGAGCACTTGGTAGCCTTCGTTCTCAAGCTTCTCAATAGCCTTCTTTTCCCCCTCGAACCAGTGGGAGCGTTTGCCCTCCCATGCCTCCCTTGATGACTTGCTTCTCTTTGGATCGACCACATGCGAAAACATTGGTACTAAACTAATAGCCTTTGGGGATGAGACGCCGCTCTTCGCTCAGACAACTGGAGTCAGTCGGACTGGCAACGCCTTAGCCTGGTTGTACTTGGTCTTGAGGATTGATTGGCAAAACCGTTCAACCCATTCGGCTCTGAGCTCTGGCGAGATCTTGCACCAGACGATGGAGCACTTCGCTAGGTAGGCAACAGTCTGGTCTCTGTCTCCGCTGAACATCCTCTTCCTGAGTAGCGACGAAAGGTAGTGTCCTCTACCCCGTTTCAAGTTGCTCGCTATTCTCCGCTTCAAATCCTTCGTTGAGCCGACATACACTGGGTTGTCAAGCTCGAAAACGAGGTAGATTCCAGGAAGTTTGGGGATGTCTTTCCGCTTTACCGTCCCGATGAGAGTCCTCTCTTTGGCGAGGACGTCGTACAGTATCTTGCGATACCTCTCAATTCTGCCATCGTATTTCAATCCGCCCATGGTCTAGGCTCAGTGTACATTTCTTCTTTTCAAACCAAGTACGCTTATCACGATTCATTTGGAAGCCGTCCGAGCATGCAACAGGGGGGTTGTCCTTCGAAGAGAAGAGTTGTTCGCACCACGGAGCGTTA
>Ga0326728_10003806_pt1 | contig 45918 bp, 36 predicted proteins | sample MB3enrmetagenome_FD_207602 | JGI IMG/M metagenome (GOLD analysis project Ga0326728, IMG submission 207602) | Lab enriched peat soil microbial communities from McLean, Ithaca, NY, United States - MB31MN | ecosystem: Environmental > Terrestrial > Soil > Wetlands > Peat | place: USA: New York...
CCACCTCTGCCTGGCCGATTGTCAGGGCGGCGCCAACGTGGGCGACACCCTCGAATGGAAGCCTGCCGAGTGCTTCTACTGCTTCAACTGCCAGTCCGATTGTCCCTCGCAGGCCGTCACACTCAGTTGGGGCACCAGCGTTCTGAAGCCGCCCAAGGACTCGCGCCTGGACCTCGGCCGCCGCCAGTTGCTGGCCTCGGGCGTAGCCGGCGCCGGCGGAGCGCTCCTGTTCCATACCCATCCCCTGGCCCGCCAGCGCTCCTACAACCCCGACCTGGTGCGCCCCCCGGGAGCGCTCGGCGAAGAGGAATTCCTCTCCAAGTGCATCCGCTGCGGCGAGTGCATGAAGGTCTGCCCCACCAACGCCATCCATCCCGCGGCCCTCGAAGCCGGCTTCGAAGGCATGTGGTCGCCGGTCATGAAGATGACCATCGGCTACTGCGAGTACGAGTGCACGCTCTGTACCGAGGTCTGCCCCACCGGCGCCATCCGCCCGCTCACCGTCGCTGAAAAGCAGAAGATCAAGATCGGCCTGGCGTACATCGACCGCAACCGTTGTCTCCCCTACGCCGCCGCGCGAACCTGCATCGTTTGCGAAGAGCATTGCCCGACACCCAAGAAGGCCATCTGGTTCGAAGAAGCGCAGGCCACCACGGACACGGGCCAGAAGGTCGTCGTGAAGCAGCCGCGCGTCAACCTGGAGTTGTGCATCGGATGCGGCATCTGCACCAATAAGTGCGTGATCAAAGGCCAGCCCGCGATCCTGGTGTCAAGCCCCGGCGAAACCCGCAACCCGGCCAACGGCGTGCTGCTATATTGACCTTCATGCGAACCAATCTCTGCGCGTTGTTTCTTGCCGCGATCTCCCTCACCGTGCCCTCGCAGGCCCAAAAGAAGGCGATCGTCCCGCCGGAATTCGCTCCCGCGCCAAACGCCGCCGAGCCCATGTACAGCCCTGCCATCCTGGTGGATGGAACCCTCTACATCTCCGGCCAGATCGGCGCCGACCTCAAGACCCGCGAAGTCCCTGCCGATTTCGAAGCCGAAGTGAAGACCTGTCTGGACGCCATCGGCATCATTCTCAAAGCTGCGGGCATGACCTATGCCGACGTCGTGTCCGTGCAGGTGTATCTCACCGACATGGACCTGTTCGCGCGCATGAACGCCGTCTATTCCACCTACTTCAAGACGCCGCGGCCCGCCCGCGCCGCCGTGGGTGTGACCCGGCTGGCGTTGCCCAAAGCGCGTCTCGAGATCGCCGTCACCGCGCGCCACTAGGACTCGAACTGCCCGCCGCCCGCGTCAACCGCCGCACCCGCCCGACTACGGTAAAATAAGTGGGTTTGTTCAAAATGGGAAACGTCATCATCCTGGGTTCTCAGTGGGGCGACGAGGGCAAAGGCAAGATCGTCGATCTGTTCTCCGCCCGCTTCGATATCGTGGCGCGCTATCAGGGCGGCCACAACGCCGGCCACACCGTGGTCGTCGGCGATAAGAAGTTCGTTCTCAAGCTGATTCCCAGCGGGATTCTGCACCCCGGCAAGCAGGCCGTCATCGGCAACGGCCTGGTCATCGATCCCGCCGCACTGCTCGCCGAAATCGACGCCCTCGAATCCGCCGGCGTCCAGGTCGGCGGCAGCCTCTTCATCAGCAACCGCGCCCACGTCTTGTTTCCGGTGCACCGCATGATGGAGAAGCTCTCCGTTTCCATCGGCACCACCTCGCGCGGCATCGGCCCTTGCTACGAGGACAAGATGGGCCGGCGCGGCATTCGCATCGCCGATCTCATCGACCCCGCCGTTTTCCGCGCGCAATACGACTCCGTGATGGAACAGAAGGTCGCCATTGCCCGGGCCCTCGGCATCTACGAAGAGCTCGATCTGCCGCGCATCCGCGACCAATACGAAACGTTTGCGGCGCGCATACGGCCCATGGTGCGCGATACCTCCGTCTTGTTGAACCAGGCCATCCGCGACGGAAAGACCGTGCTCTTCGAGGGCGCTCAGGGCACCATGCTCGATATTGACCACGGCACCTACCCCTTCGTGACCTCCTCCAGCGCCAGCGCGGGCGGCGCCTGCACCGGCACCGGCGTGGCGCCCACCCGCATCAGCGGCGTGATCGGCGTTTCCAAGGCGTATATTACGCGCGTGGGCGGCGGGCCGTTCCCCACCGAAGCCCTGGATTCGACGGGCGACCTGATCCGCCGGCGCGGCAACGAATTCGGCGCCGTCACCGGCCGCCCACGCCGCTGCGGCTGGTTCGATGTTCCCCTGCTGCGTTACACCGCCGCCATCAACGGGTTCGACAGCCTAGTGGTGACCAAGCTCGATGTGCTGGATGAGTTCGACAGCATTCCGGTCTGCACCGGCTACCGCGCGGGCGCGCGCGAAGTAGAGGAAATGCCGCCCACCGTGGCCGAAATCGAAAAGCTCGAGCCGGTGTACCAACGCCTGCCCGGCTGGAGAGCCGCTACCTTCGGTGTCTGTTCGTACCACGATTTGCCGGAGAAGGCCCGGGATTACCTGGCGTTTCTGGAGAGCCGGACGGGCGTCGAGGTGGGCTGCATCTCCACCGGACCCGAGCGCAACCAGACCATCGTCCGGCCCGGCTCCCGTTTTGAAAAGCTGGTGGGGCAGCGGAACTCCGTTTGAAACCCCCGCTGCCTCCCGGGCGTAGAAATATTGGTGCGCGTCTTCACTCTGATTGTTTGTTTGCCCGTCATCCTCGCGGCGCAAGATCCGCGCGAAGTCGTGCGGCGCTCCGTCGAGACCGACAAGAAGAACGCCGAAATCGCGCGCAGCTACACCTATCTCGAGCGCGATGAGGTGCGCGAACTGGACGGCTCCGGCAAAATCAAGAGCGCTCAGATTGAAACCTCGGATGTGACTTTGCTCGAGGGGTCGCCCTACCGCCGCCTGGTGGCGCGCAACGGCCAGCCGCTCTCGCCCAAGGAGCAGAAGAAAGAGGAAGACAAGCTGCGCCGGAGCAACGAGGAGCGCCGCAAGGAAACCGCGGAGCAGCGCCAGCGCCGCATTGCCGATTGGGAGCGCCGGCAGGAGCGCCAACGCGAGCCCCTGAAAGAGCTGCCGGACGGGTTCGATTTCCGCCTGGTCGGGGAGGAATCGCTGGGAAGCGACGAAGTTTACGTGATCGACGCCACGCCCAAGCCCGGCTACAAGCCGAAACTGCCTTCCGCGGCCTACTTCCCCAAAGTGAAGGCGCGGTTCTGGATCGATAAGAAAGACTACCGCTGGGCCAAGGTCGAGGTGGAAACCCTGGACACCATCTCCTTCGCCGGCTTCCTGGTGCGAGTCGCCAAGGGCAGCCGTCTGACCATCGAGCAGTCCCACATCAACCAGGAGGTCTGGCTGTTGAAGAGCGTGGCGCTGCGGGGATCGGCGCGTGTCGCGCTGATCAAGAGCCTTCACGAGGAGCTCATCATCACTTACAGCGACTACAAAAAGTTCCAGGTGGATTCGCGGGTGGTTTCCACGGCCCCGTAGGGCTACACTGGTGCCGATGCTCCTCGTCACCGGTCCCGCCGGCTCCGGCAAAACCGCCTTCGTCCTCGACCGGTTTCGCGAGGCTCTGCGCGCGGGAAATGACGCCATCCGCCTGCTGGCGCCCACCGCCACCATGGTGCAGCACCTGCAGCACCGCCTCGCGCGCGAAAATTTTGTATTCCGCCCCAGCTTGATCCAAACGCTTTCCGGATTTGTAGCGGACTACGCGGGCGATCTTCCTGAGGTGCCGGAAACCGTGCTTTACCTCATTGTGGAAGAGGCCGCGCGGCGCCTGAACCGCCCCGAATTCGCCGGCGTCGCCCACATGCCCGGCTTCTGCGCGTCGCTGGCGCGCACTATCGCGGAGTTCTCTTCCGCGGGGTGCGACAGCGTCCGTCTGGCCAGTTCGCTTCCCGAATCGCCGCTCGCCGCAGCCTTCCTCGCGGTTTACCAGGAAGTGGACCGCGAGCTCGATCGGCGCGGCTTGGCCATGCGCGCCAGGCGGCTCCAGCGCGCTGCGGAGCGCATCGAAAGCCAGGGCCTGGGCCGCATACGCGCCATCTGGCTGGATGGCTTCCATGCCCTGCCCGATCCCGAACTGCTCGTCATTGGCGCGTTGAGCCGTCATGCCGGTCTCACTCTGACCCTGAGCGACGGCGATGCCACGGAAACCCTCCGCGCGCGCCTCCATGCCATGGGCTTCCGCGAGCAGCGCGCTTCGCAACCTCGTCCCCGCCCCGCCATGGCGCTGGTGCGCGCGCCGGGGATCGAGCGCGAAGCCGAGGAGATCGCCCGCCGCATCCTCGATCAAGCCGCCGCCAGCCGCCCGTTTCGCGAGATGGGTATCATCGTGCACGCCGAAGGGACTTACGTTCCCGTTCTGCGCTCCACCCTTGAGCGCTTCGGCATTCCCGCCCGCTTCTATTTCGTCTCCGGCATGGAGCGCCACGCCGTGGTGCGGTTTCTCGGCGGAGCCGTCGACGCCATGCTCGGCGGATGGGACCATGCGCGGACCTTGCAGGTTCTGCGCCTGGCGCCTCAGTTCGCGGATTCCGGCGTCATGGACCGCTTCGATTTCGCGGTGCGCGAGCAGATTCCCAATGCCGGCTTGGGTGCGTTGAAGGCGTTGCTCGTCGCGGCGCCGGGCGCGGAGCGGCTCATGCGCCTCATCGACGCTCTCGGCGCCATCGAGGAGTGGCGCTCGTTCGAGATGCTTCCCCAGGACTGGGCGGCGCGCTTCCGCACGCTGCGGAATCTGTTCCACCCCCTGCCCGTCCCCGAATTGCGATCGCAGGCGGCGGTGCTCAATCTCTTCGACGAAGCCCTGGACGAAGCCGCGCAAGCGCTGGAATCGCGGTCCATCGGCATCGAGGATTTCTGGCGCGTCGTGAAATCGGTGCTCCGGTTGAAGCGCCTGCGCCTGGCTGATGAACGCCGCAACGTGGTCCACGTTCTCAGCGCCGGGGAAGTCCGCCAATGGGTGCTTCCGGTGGTGTTCGTGTGCGGCATGGTGGAGAAACAGTTCCCGCGGTTCCATCCCCAGGATCCGTTTTTCCCCGATGCCGCCCGCTGCCGCCTCCTCGCCGCCGGCATCCGCGTGCGCACCGTGGCGGAGTTCGAACGCGAAGAGCGCGCTTTGTTCGATTCGGCCATCACCCGGGCCACCATGCTGGTGACGCTCTCGTATCCGGAATTCGACGCGCGCGGAGAGCGCAGCCTGCCCTCGCTCTTCCTCGACGATCTCCAGCTTGAGCCCCAGGAATCGCGCCCCCTGCGGCCCCAGCCGCGCTACCCTCTGGGCCTCGCTCCGCCCGCTCCGGCCGAAATCCGCGTGCCCGGCTTGCTGGAGTTCCTGCGCGAGAAGACCGCGAAGCTCTCGCCCACCGACCTGGAATCGTTCTTGCAGTGCCCGTTCCAGTATTTCGGCCGCCGCACCTTGCGCCTGAAGGCCGCTCCCTCCAGGCCCCAGGACCGCCTCGATTTCCTCATGCGCGGAAATATCGTTCACGATGTCCTGGCCGCGTGGTGGGCGTACCCCCAGGACGTGGCGCCGCTGTTCGAGAACGTTCTCGAGCGTTACATCGAAGACCGCCGGATTCCTTCCGGTTATCACACTGAGCGCCTTCGCAATTCCATGCTCGACGATTTGCAGGCCTTTGCCGCCGACCAACAGTGGCCGCGCGGCGATTTCCAGTCCCGCATGGAAGAGAGATTTGTCTTTTCCATCGACCCCTCGCTCGCCATCTCCGGTAAGATCGACCGGCTCGACATCGCGCCCGATGGCCGCGCCTACGTCATCGACTATAAGTACAGCACTGCTCAGAACACCAGGGACAAGCTCAAGGATGAAAACCTGCTGCAAGCGCCGCTCTATTTGATGGCGGCGGAAGAGTTCTTCGGAGTCAAACCGGCGGGCATGTTCTACGTGGCGCTCAGGGGCGGCGTGGTGTATGCGGGGTGGTGCGAATCTGGGCCGCTCGCGGGTGTCCCCTTCCCCGATCACTGGCTCGAACGCAAGAAGGAGCAGACGCTCCAGGTGGTGGCCGAGATCCGCGCGGGCCGCATCATTGCCGCGCCGGCCAATCCCGACAAATGCCTGAACTGCGAGTTCCGCGACGTGTGCCGGGTTCGGGCGGCGGTCTCTCTGGGTCGGGCGGAGGGCGCATGAACGATGTGATCTTCACCCCCCATCAGCTCGACGCCGTCGATGTCGCCAGGCGCCATCTCGACACCTGCGTGGTGGCCGGGCCCGGCTCGGGTAAAACCACCGTCTTGGTCGAGTACTTCAGGCGCCTGGTCGAGGCGGGCGTCGACCCGCTGCGCATCCTCGCCATCACCTTCACCGAGAAGGCCGCCGGCAACATGCGCAAGAAGCTGGCGCAGGAGTTTCAGAACCACTCCGAAATCCGCGGCCAACTCGAGCGTGCCTGGGTCTCCACCGTCCATGGCTTCTGCGCGCGCCTCTTGCGGGAGAACGCCGTCTTCGCCGGAGTCGACCCGGAGTTCCGCATCGTGGAGGGCAACGAAGCCTGGCGCATCCAGCAGGAATCCATCGCCGCCGCTATCGATGCCTTGTTTCAAGAGCACCCCGTTGCCATGCGGGCGCTCGTCCGCGGTTTGTCTTCGTTCGAATTCGAGGAAGCCGTCCTCTCGGCCTACGACACCATGCGCGGCGCAGGCAAGCAAGTCCAGGATCTCGCCCGCTACGCAACCCCGCCCGGCGTCACCACCGGCCAGGTCGCCGCCATGACGAACGCCCTTCGCGACGAAGCGCTGACAGCCTGGAGCGGCCCGCAGCGCCAGCACCTCGACTCCATTCTGGAAGGCGCCGAGCGCATTGTGACGGCGCCGGGCCCGCTCGAAGCGCTGCGCGCCATCGAGGGCTTTTCCGCCAACTTGAACAAGTGCAAGAGAGGCACTGCCGCCTACGCCCTGGTAGTCCAGTTGCGCGACCGGATCAAGGAGCTGAAATACTCCTTGCTCACCGAATTCTACGCGCCGCAACGCGAGTTGCTGATCGATCTTCTGCGCCGCTTCGACAGCCAGTACCGCCAGCGTAAACGGCAGGCCGGCGCGCTGGACTTCGCCGACCTCGAGGAGTTCGCGGTCCGCTTGCTCGTCCAGCGCCCCGACACGCGCGCCCGCCTCCAATCCCAGTTCGACCACATCCTCATGGATGAGTTTCAGGACACCAGCGGGCAACAGGCCGAGCTGCTCAAACACCTGCGCCCGCCCGACCGTTTCTACGCGGTGGGCGACATCAACCAGTCCATCTATGGTTTCCGCCACGCCCAGCCGCAAGGTTTTTCGGACTATCGCGCGGATATCGAGCGCCGCGGCCGGCGCCTGGTCAACCTGGTCGACAATTTCCGCAGCCGCCCGGAAATTCTGAGCGCCGTCGAGACCATCCTCGATGACGCGCCGGGAATTGAACCGCGCCGCCTCCAGGCCGGCCGCAAGTTCGATGCGCCCCGGCCCGTGTGCGTCGACGTCCTGGCCGCCGCCGACTTGGAGATGGAAGCGCAATCCGTGGCCTGCCGCATTCTGGAATTGTTGGACGCCGGCCCCGAGTTCGGTTTCAAAGACGTGGCCGTGCTGGTGCGCAACTCGGAGGTGATGGCCGCCTTCGCTGCCGCCTTCGACCGCGCCGGGATTCCCTGCCTGGTGAACCGCGGCAAGGGTTTCTACGAAACCCCCGAGGTGAACGATCTCACCTGCCTGCTGCGCGTGATCGCGAACCCCCTCGATGAAATCAGCCTCGCCGCCGTGCTGCGGTCCCCGCTCGTGGCCGCCTCCGACGAATCCCTGCTGCGCCTCAGAATCATGGGCGATAATATCGGCGCGTCGCTGATGCGGCTGTCGCCGGAATCCGCGGCGGAGTTCGATCCCGAAGATTATGCCCGGCTCGCCCGTTTCCGCGACCGCTTGCGGGAATGGCGCATCCGCCGCGAGTACGTTTCCTTCGACCGCCTACTGCTCTCGGCCATCGACGATTGCGGCTACCCGGCCGGCCCCAATATCGACAAGTTTCTGGTCCTGGCGCGCGACGCCCCCTCCCGCATGTCGCTGGACGAATTCGTCGAGGAGCTGGCCCTCGTCCGCGCCTCCAACCCGCGCGAGTCCGATGCCCCGCCCGAAGATTCCGTCAACGCCGTCCAGGTGATGACCGTGCATTCCGCCAAGGGACTCGAGTTTCCGATTGTGTTCGTGGCCGCGCTGCACAAGGGCGTGGAGACCAAGCTGCACGTGGTGACATTTTCTCCGCGCATCGGGCTGGGAGCGCGCTGGCGCAACCCGGCCAGCGGCAAGGACAAGGACGACCTGTTCCAGCACCAGATCCGCCAGGAGCAAGCTGGGCGGGAGAACGCCGAAAGCCATCGCCTTCTTTACGTGGCCATGACGCGCGCCGAGCAGCACCTGGTCTTGAGTTTCTCCGGCCAGCCGCCCAAGGAATGGGCCAGGCTGGTCGCGGACAAACTGCAACTGCCGCTGGACCCGTGCCGCGACGAACTCCTCACCCGCACGGCCCCCGGCGGCAAGCCCTGGAACCTGCGTCTGCTGGTGACGGACCGCATGCCGGAGGTGGGACAGGCCCTTCGGCCTGTCGAGCCGGAAAGCCACGTGGAGCTGGTCTCTCCGCCCCCAGTCTCCGATCAGCAGGACAGCAACGCCACCGTGACCGCGCTGGCGGCCTTCGCCAACTGTCCGCGCCAGTATTACCTCCGCCATTACCTGGGATTCGAGGGCCGCCCGCGGAAACTGGCGGAAGCCGATGAGCTGGGCGGCCTTTCCGCCGCCGATCTCGGCGCCCAGGTGCACGCCCTGCTGGCCGGAAGCCCCGTCCCCCAGCCCGACGAGGAAGCCCTGCGCCTGGCCGATGTCTTCCGCCAAAGCCCCCTGGCCCGCCGCCTCGCGCGCGCCAGCCGCATCGAGCGCGAGTTCGATTTCCTCATGGCCGTCGAGGACCTGGTGATTCGCGGCCAGGTCGACCTGTGGTTCGAGGAAGAGGGCGAGCTGGTCATCGTGGATTACAAGACCGATTCCGTCACCGCCGCCGAAGCGCACTACAGCGCGCTCGATCATGCCCTGCAATTGCGGCTCTACGCGCTGGCCATAGAACGCTTTGCCGGCCGTGCGCCCAACCGCGCCTGGCTCTATTTCCTTCATCCCAACACCCTGGTCGAGGTGGATCTGGCGCCGTCGTTGTTGGAACGGCCCGAGCAGGTTGTCCGCGATTTCGAGGACGCCCAATCCAACCTGGAGTTCCCCTTGAATGAAGGCGCCCGCTGCCGCCGCTGCCCTTTCTACCGCGACCTGTGCCCCGCGGGTCATTGAAGCCGTCGCCTTGGAAACCTCCGACAGTGAAGAACGTCGCGCATTTGGCCCCGCTCACGGCGCTCCGCAGGTTACCAAAATCCCAAATATTAGCAAGAAAACCCTAAATAGGTCCGAAAATCTGGCAATAGCCAAAGGCATCCGAGTCGGGCACTTTCCGGCAACCCGCTGTCAACAAGGCACTTGGCGGGCTCGCATCGCCGGCAGTGGAGTTGGCAACGGAAGTGCACATTGCCATCTGATAGCGCAGGAGAACTATGCGGATCAAAAAGAGGAACGTTGCGCGACTTGCATCCCTCTCGGCCTTGGGCGCGGGGGCGCTGGGCGTAGCCGCCGGTACCGCCCAAGCGGACATCGTAGGTTCCACATTTACACCACCAGTCACGGTTGGGCCCGATGGCATCAATTCAGTGACGGGGATGGGGATGCCCGGGTACACGTTTAGGGCTTTCTGGATCTCGACGCTCCATACAGTGAGCCTCTACGGCCCGAACGTCCGCTTCCGTGAATGGTATTGGGAGAACCTGAGGGTCTTTTCAGCCAGAAAGACGTGGAATTCCGCCAGCGGCAGTCACTCACACGCCGGGGCCCAGATCACCAACGGCAGGAGCCCCTTCAACGATCAGTACGCCCTGTTCCAATTCGGCTGCCCCAGTGGCAGTTGTTACGGCTGGTTAGAGTTAAGCGTCTCAGCGTCCGAAGGGGGATTTGCACCCGACGTCACCTTGGTAGGCTGGGCCTACGACGCCAGCGGCAACCCCATCCCCGCCGGTGAAACCCCTTCCGTCCCCGAGCCTTCCACCATAGCCGTGATCGCCCTGAACGCCCTAGCCTTAGGCGCCGTCGGCCTGCGCCGCTGGCGCTCCGCGCGTAAACTCGCGGCATGAGCCAGTACTGATTTAGGATATTTCCTCCTTTAGGTATTGAGATCGGCGTTCGCCTGACGTAGAATGTACTCGTATTATTCCGTACCACTGCGGAGCACTATGCGGATCAAGAAGAAGAACGTCGCGCGATTGGCTTCGCTCTCGGCCCTCGGCGCGGGGGCGCTGGGCGTAGCCGCCGGACCGGCGCAGGCGAGCATCGTGTACCACGCCTTTGGCCCTCCCCTCTCGATTACGCCTCCCGCGACAGGCAGTTCTCAAGTCATGATCGGCAGCGGCGCGGTGGGCAGCCTCTTCGAATTGATTGGTCTTCATGGCGGCTATTCGCGTGGGAACGGAACCCCGACGGTGTGGACCTTTGCGCGGAAATCCCTGGTGGTCATAGCCGACGGCCTGTTCCGGCGGACCACGTCTTCCTGGACCTCTCGCGTGCGGTTTCCGGTGCGTAATTTGGGCGGAGGCTTGTCGCAACATCTTGTGAGCGCCGGGGCGCAATGGACCGCCAAGACGAGTATGGCGTTCTTCGACGTCGCATACCGTGGAAAATCCTACACTCTGCCCGGCAGCAATACCATCGCCATATTCGCCAAGGGCGACACCGGCGGCGTCGAGAAGTACCTGCTGTTCAAGTTCCAGGGCGCCGGCGGCCCGCTCTACGGGTGGCTGGGAATGTCAGCCGCGGTGACCACGACCTCCGGCCCTACGGTTACGCTGGACGGCTGGGCCTACGACGATTCGGGCAATCCGATCGACGCGGGCGATGAAGGCAACACCGTTCCGGAGCCTGGCGGGATGGCCGCGGGGGGCCTGGCCGCGCTGGCTCTAGGCGCCACTGGCCTGCGCCGCTGGCGCTCCGCGCGCAAACTCGCGGCATGAGCCGCCTCCTTCTAATCGGTTGGGACGCGGCCGATTGGAAGGTCATGGATCCTCTTCTGGCCAAGGGCGAGATGCCCCATCTCGCCCGCCTCCTCCAGCAAGGCGTCCGCGGCAATCTCGCCACTATCCATCCTCCGCTCAGCCCCATGGTGTGGACTTCCATCTCGACCGGCAAGCGGCCTCCCAAGCATGGCATCTGCGGTTTCAGCGAACCCACTCCCGATGGCTTGAGCGTGCGCCCCATCAGCAACCTGGGCCGCAAAACCAAGGCGCTGTGGAACATCGTTCACCAGAATGGCAAGCGCAGCATCGTGGTCGGATGGTGGCCTTCCCACCCCGCCGAACCTATCCGCGGCGCCATGGTGTCCGACCTCTTCCCGCTCAAGAGCGAGCACCCTCCCGGCGCGCCCATGCCGATGGGAACCGTGGCGCCGGCATCGCTTGCCGGCCGCATGGCCGAATTGCGCGTGCATCCCACCGAGATCAGCGGCGAAATCCTCAGCCTGTTCGTCCCCGGCTGGCAGAAAATCGACCAGCAGAAGGACAAGAGCCTGCACGACCTGGCCGGCATCATTGCCGAAACCATGAGCGTGCACGCCGCCGCCACCGACCTCATGGAAACCGAGCCCTGGGACCTGGCCGCCATCTACTACGCCGGCATCGATCACTTCGGCCATCGCTTCATGCGCTACCACGCCGGCAAGCGCATGCGCGGGGAGCCCTCCGGCCCCGGCACCGACCCCGCCCTCTTCACCGGCATCGTCGAGAACGGCTACCGCTACCACGACGTCATGCTGGGGCGCCTGCTCGCGCTGGCCGGTCCCGATTGCGCCGTCATGTTGCTCAGCGACCACGGTTTCCACTCCGACCGCCTGCTGCCCGATTACATCCCCGCCGAAGCCGCCGGCCCGGCCGTCGAGCACCGCCCCTTCGGCATCTTCTGCCTGCGCGCTCCGGGCGTGCGCGCGGGCGCCCACGTATACGGCGCCACCGTCCTCGACGCCGCTCCCACCGCCTTGCACGTGCTCGGTCTTGCAGCCGGATTGGACATGGACGGCAAGGTGCTCGTCAACGCCTTCGAAGATGGCCGCGCCGTGGAGAAGATCGAGAGCTGGGACGCCGTGGAAGGCGAAGATGGTAGCCATTCCGCCGGCGAACCGTACGACAGCGCCGCCGCCGCCGAGTCCCTCAAGCAGCTTGTGGACCTGGGTTACGTCGCCCCGCCGGGGAAAGAAGGGCGCGACGCCGTCGAGGAGTGCCTCGCCGAGCAGCTCTACAACCTGGCGCGCGCCCACGCCGATGCCGGCCGTCCCGACCTGGCGGCGTCGCTCCTGCGCGACCTGATTGCCGGCGATCCCGAAAACGGCCGCTACTACTTCACCCTGGCAGCCTGCCTGATGCAAGCCGGGGATCGCGAGGGCTGCCGGCAACTGCTGGACAGCTTCGACAAGGCTTGCGCGGAGTTCGCGCCCCGCGCCGCCGAAGAACTGAAACGCCGCCGCCAGCAGAAGCCCGACCAGGAACTGGGCGGTCGCGAAGAGCCCGGCGCCCGGCGCGAGATGTTCGAGCGGCGGCAGCTTGCCGAAAAAGCCGGCGGCTGGGTCATGGATCGCCTCTTCCTGCGTTGCCGTATGGCGCTGAGCCAGCCCCGCTCCACCCGCCAAAGGGAGCAGGCCCGCGCGCTGCTCGAGGAGCTCGCCAAGGCCCGCCGCCAGCCCCCCGGCTTGCGCCTGTTTTTGGCCCAGGGCTTCGCCGCCCTCAAGGAATTCGACCGCGCCCTGGAACAGTTGGAACGCGTCCGGCGGGCCGACCCCGATAACTGGGAGGCGCTCGGCCTCGAAGCGCGCATCCACTTCCAGGCGCGCCGCTACGAGCAGGCCGTCGACCGCGCCGTGGAATCCCTTTCACTGATCTATTTCCAACCCGCGCTGCACCATCTTTTGGGTCTCGCGCTTCAGCGTCTGGGCGAGAAAGAGAAAGCCGAGCAGGCCTACCGCGCGGCCCTGGCGCAGGCGCCGGAATTCCCCCCCGCGCTGGAGGCGCTGGGCCGGCTCGTTTCGCAGGACCGTGCGCGCATCGGCGAAGGCAGCCTGTATATTGCCCGCGCCGCCGAGTTCCGCCGCCGCGCCAGGGAGCGCCGCCAGGCCGAGCGCGCCGCTCCGCCCGCCGAGTTCGCGCCCGCCGGCTCCGCACGGCCGCCAGTCCTGCCCGCCTTCGACCGCAGCGATGTCCCCCCGCCCGCCGATCGCTCCAGTCTGGTGACCGTGGTGGCCGGACTGCCGCGCGCCGGCACGTCCATGATGATGCAGATGCTGGCCGCCGCCGGCTTGTCCGCATACACCGATGAGCACCGCCCGCCGGACGAAGACAATCCCCGCGGCTACTTCGAGCACGAACAGGCCACGCGCCTCCACCAGGACGCTTCCTGGATTCCCCAGGCGCGCGGCAAAGCCGTCAAAATTGTCGCGCACTTGCTCCCTTTCCTCCCTGTGGGCGAGCAGTACCGCCTCATCTTCGTGCACCGCGACATGCGCGAGGTGGTCGCCTCGCAGAAAGCCATGCTCGAGCGGCTGGGCCGCAAGGGCGGCCAACTGGCCGAGACGCGTTTAATGCGCGCCTACACGCAGCAGCTTGTGCGCGTGCAGACCTGGCTCCGGCGGCGTGCGGAAATTCCCGTGCTGGCGCTCAGCTACGCCGAGGCGCTGGCCGACCCGGCGGCCACGGCGGCCAGGCTGGCGCGCTTCCTGGGCGAGCCTTTCGACGCCCCCGCCGCGGCTGCCGCCATCGAACCCTCCCTGCGCCGCCAGCGCGGTAACGTATAAAGAGACCTTCTTATGAAAAACCAACCAACGCTGGAGTTCCTCACCCTGATCATGGCCGCTGGCGCCATCTGCGCGCTCGCGCAGCCCGCCGCGGAGAAACCCAACTTCCCCGCCGTCCTGCCCGGAAGAGGTTTGGCGCAGCACGACTTCTTCTACGCCGGAGAGGCCAAGTCGCAGGACATGTACATCGTGCGCCAGGGAAAGGTCGTTTGGGAGTTTCACAATCCCGCGTCCAAGGGCGAAATCAGCGATGCAGTTCTGCTTTCCAATGGCAACGTGCTCTTCGCGCACCAGTTCGGCGTGACCCTCATCGACCCGGCGAAGAAGGTGCTCTGGAATTATGACGCGCCGCCCGGCACTGAGGTGCACACCGCCCAGCCCATCGGCAAGGAGCGCGTGCTCTACGTGCAAAACGGCGATCCCGCCAAGGTTGTGGTCGTGAATATCGTCACCGGCAAGAGCGAGCGTGAGTTTGTGGTTCCGGTGAAGAATCCCAAGAGCGTGCACGGCCATTTCCGTCATGCGCGGCTCACCGAGGCCGGCACGCTGCTTCTGGCGCACATGGACATGGGCAAAATCGTGGAATACGATTCCGCCGGCAAGGAGCTCTGGTCTCACACGCCGGGAATCGCCACTTGGTCGGCGGTGCGTTTGAAGAACGGCAACACCCTCATCTCAGGAGCGAAAATGGTTCGCGAGGTGAACCCCGCCGGTGCCACGGTCTGGGAGTTTTCGCCCTCTGATGTGCCCGACTACCTCTTCAACTCCATGCAAATCGCCACTCGGCTGCCCAATGGGAACACCCTCATCAACACCTGGTTCAATCAGTGGGATGGCCCGGTCAATCCCGCCACCGCTCCCGTTCAGGCGCTCGAAGTCACGCCCGGTAAGAAGATCGTCTGGGCGTTGCGCGCATGGGGCAACCCGGTGGATCTGGGACCCTCCACCACCATTCAGTTGCTCGATGAGCCGGCTGTTCCCGAGGCGGTGCATTTCGGCGATCTAAGATGACCGGCCGCCCGCACGGCCGCGGCCGGCGCCATTACATCTGCACCACTTTGCGCGCCGCCGCCTTGGGTTTCACCAGTTGCTGAATCTGGTCCTCGGGCACGCTCAGCGTGATCTTCACGGTGCTGCCTTGCGTGGTGACTGCCAGCGACTGCGCCACCGCCGCCGCCTCCGGGTGCTGCGCCGCTGAAAGTTGCGCCATGCTCGCCAGAAGCTGCAACACGGCGCCCAGCGAGGCGGCGTCTTGCGGCGTATCGCTCTGCGCCTGGGCGGTCACCACCACCACCGATCCGAATTTCACGCCCCCGCTGGCCGATTGAATATTCTGCACCGCGTTCTGCAAGTTGACTCCCGCGGCCCCCGCGACCGCTGCCGGTGGTCTCAGCGTGGAGGGCGCCACGGTCGAGATGATCCATGCGTCCTCCGCGGAGCTCAACTGGCTCACTTGCGCGGCTAGCGCGGCGGGGATGGTGGGCCCGCCGGCGCGGCGGTCGATGGCCGCCTTCACGCTCGCCAAGTCGCCCGCCACCGCCAGCGTCGAGCTCAGGAATACCAGGCCGTTCTGCTTCTGAGGGTCTTCGATGATGGCGACCCCGCTATACGTTTCGATGCCTGCCCCGGCCACTTGGGCCGCCGCCGTGATCTTGGCGGCGTCGAAGGTGCCCAGTGCCAGGATCAGGCCGGTCTTGTTGCCGGCCGCGCTGTTCGAGGCCAGCAGCAGCTCGCTCACATCCTGCCGGGGGTCGAAGCCCGTCAGCGTCGCGAATTGCTGAAACTTCTGGGCCTGCTCCTGGAGCAGCGTGGTCAGCACGTATTGGCCGAATGGCGAGGCTTTCGCCTGGGCCACGTTCACGTCCGCCAGAAGCGTGGCGTCGGGCATTACCAGGCTGAGCAGTGACGGGTCGGCCGCGCCCAGCGTGCCGGAGAAAACGGCGATCAGCGTCGCCGTGGTCATCAGTTGTGCCTTCATAATATTCAGGACGTTGTGCCTGCCTTATTATTAACGCGCCGGCTGCTTCGAAAGTTCCCTGTGCTTCAGTGCTCCACCGGAACCTGTTCCACGATTTCGATGCCGAACCCTTCCAATGCGACGATCTTCCGCGGGTGGTTGGTGAGCAGCCGGATGGTGTGCAATCCCAGGTCCGAGAGGATCTGCGCGCCCATGCCATGTTCGTGTTGCAATTGCTGCTGTCCGGCCTTCTCCGTGTAGTGCATGAAATCGCGCCCATGCGATACCATCCGCTGCCGGCCATAAGCGTCCCGCTCGGTGCGGAAGCCAGGCCCGCTTTCATGCAGGTACACCAGCACGCCCCTGCCCTCCGCGGCGATGGCGCGCAGCGAATTGCGCACCAGGCGCCCGCAATCGCAGGTTGTCGAGCCGAAAACGTCGCCGTACAGGCACCGGGAATGCATACGCACCAGCACGCGCTCCTGGCCGGCCACGTCCCCGCGCACCAGCGCCAGGTGGCACTCCGGGTTCAGGTCGCTGCCGTAGGCCACCGTGCGGAATTCGCCGAACTCCGTTTCCATCGAGCCTTCCGCCAGCCGGCGCATGAACCGCTCGGTCTTCATGCGGTGGCGGATCAGGTCCGCTACCGAGATCATCTTCAGGCCGTGGCGGGCGCAGAATTCGCGGAGCTGCGCCACCCGCGCCATGGTGCCGTCGTCATTCATGATCTCGCAGATCACCCCGGCGGGCGTCAGCCCGGCGAGCCGCGCCAGGTCTACCGACGCCTCCGTCTGTCCGGCGCGCACCAGCACGCCTCCTTCCCTCGCCCGCAACGGAAATATATGGCCCGGCCGCGCCAGGTCCTCGGGCCGGCATTCCGGATCGATGGCGGTCAGGATGGTGCGCGTGCGGTCGGCCGCGGAGATCCCCGTCGTGACGCCTGTGCGCGCGTCGATCGATTCACAAAAGGCGGTGCCGAAATTGGACGTGTTCTGCGCGCTCATGAGCGGCAGCCGGAGGTAGTCGCAGCGTTCCGGCGGCAGCGGCAGGCAGATCAGCCCGCGCCCGTGCGTGGCCATGAAGTTGATGATCTCGGGGGTGACTTTCTCGGCCGCCACCGTGAGGTCTCCCTCGTTTTCCCGGTCTTCATCGTCCACCACCACCAGGATGCGGCCGGCGCGGATCTCCTCGATGGCTTCCGGAATTCCAACCACGGGCATAACTCATTGTATCCACGTGGCGCCGCCGCCCCTACGTTAAGATGGAGTTCTGGGCGCCCATGCCGCACTTGCTCCGATTCTTGCCCGCACTGCCCAATCTGGGCCTTACCGGGATCGTCGATATTCTGGTGGTCTCGATCCTGGTCTATGAGACCCTGATGGTGGTGCGCGGAACCCGCGCCGGCCACATTCTCATCGGCATCTTGGTGATGGTTCTGCTCTACGCCGTGGCGCTGTGGGCCGGTTTGGAGGCGCTGCGGTCGGTGCTCTCCTTCATTGTCCCTTATATCGGCCTGGCGATCATCGTTCTGTTCCAGTCGGAGATTCGCCGCACCCTGGCGCGCATCGGGCGCAAGCGGTGGTTGGGCGCGGGCTTCCACGCGCCCGAATCGACCAACGAGATTCTGCTCGCCGTCGAAGAGCTCGCCCAGAGCAGTACCGGCGCCTTGATCGTCCTCGAGCGCGATATCGGCCTGCGCACCTTCATCGAAAGCGGCGTCCCCCTCGAGGCCCTTCTCTCGCGCGACTTGCTGCTGTCGATTTTTCAGCCCGGCGTCCCCCTGCATGACGGAGCCGTCATCGTGCAGAAGGGCCGCGTCGCCGCCGCGGCCTGCTTTCTGCCCCTCACCACCAACCCCGCCCTGGCGCGGACCTTCGGCACCCGCCACCGCGCCGCCATTGGAATTACCGAGGAGACGGACTGTCTCTCCATCGTCATTTCCGAGGAATCCGGCCTCATTTCCGTGGCCTCGTTCGGCGAGCTCAGCCAGGGGCTTTCCGTGGCCGAAGTGGAGAAGCGCATCAACCTGCATTTTGACGTGCACCAGCCGGCGCCGGAAGCCGGCCCCCAGCCTGTGGACGGCCAATCGGCCGGGAAAGCGGTCCAGCCATGAAGCCCACCTTGCAGGGCGCGTTGGGCTGGACCCTCCGCCTGGTCTTTCATAATTTCTGGTGGAAGCTGCTTTCGCTCGCCATCGCCGTTGTGTTGTGGGCTTTGGTCGCCAGCGAGCCCGAACTCTCCGAGTTCGCCACCGTGCAACTGGAATACCGAAACCTGCCCGACAATCTCGAAATCAGCTCCGATCCCGTAAGCTCCGTATCGCTCGAGCTGCGCGGACCCTCCGGCGAGCTCCGCGGCGCGGGAGACGGCATCCGCCCGGCGGTGGTTCTCGACATGTCGGACGTCCAGCCCGGAGAGCGCACCTTCGCCATTAGCGCGAGCAATGTGCAACTGGCGCGCGGCGTGCGCCTGGTGCGCGCCATTCCCTCGGAGGCCCGCTTCGTTTTCGAACGGCGCCTGGTCCGCCTCGTGCCGGTTGTGGTTCGCTTTAGCGGCCAGGGACAGAATGGATACGTAGTGGCGAGCCAGTCCGTGACGCCCGATCGGCTGGAGATCGCCGGTCCCGCCAGTCGCGTGGCTCGTATCACCGCCGCTGTCACCGACTCCGTGGATCTTTCTTCCGCGGCCGGCACGTCCCAGTTCCGGGTGAATACATTCGTGGACGACCCTTTCGTGCGATTCCATTCTTCGCCGCAGGTAGTAGTTACTGTCACCATGAAGAAGAAGCGGTAAGGAGACTTAGTGGCCAAGCAGCTATTCGGTACGGATGGGATTCGCGCAGTCGCCGGGGAATATCCTCTCGATCCGGCCACCATCTTCGCCTTCGGCGCGGCGCTGGGGCGCGATGCCCTGGGTGCCGGAGAGATCCTGGTCGGCGCCGATACCCGCGAATCCAGTCCGTGGATCGCGGAATTGGTCGCGGGCGGCCTCGAGTCGAGCGGCGCGCGCGTGCGCTATGCCGGCGTCGTCACCACTCCCGGCGTCGCTTACCTCACGCGCACCGGCCCGTTTGTCGCCGGCGTGATGATCTCCGCCTCGCACAACCCCTACCAGGACAACGGCATCAAGGTTTTCGGCCACAGCGGTTTCAAACTGCCGGACGCCGAGGAGCATGCCATCGAGCGGGAGATTTTCCGGCTGCGGGAATTGGGTGTCGCGCCGGCGCCCGCGGCACTCACCGTGGATGAGACCCTGGTCCGGCAATACCTCGAGTACCTGGCCTCCGCTTCCTCGGTGCGCTTCGACGGTGTGACGCTGGCCATGGATTGCGGCAACGGCGCGGCTTCCCTGCTGGGGCCTTCCCTGTTCCGCCGGCTGGGCGCCCGCGTGCAAGCCCTTTTCTGCGCGCCCGACGGCCGCAACATCAACCTGGATTGCGGCGCTCTCTACGTCCAACGGTTGCGCGACGCGGTGCTCGCGCATCGCGCCGATTTCGGTGTGGCCTTCGACGGCGACGCCGATCGCGCCATCTTCGTCGCCTCCAGCGGCAAGATCGTGGATGGCGACGCCGTGCTGCTGGTCTCGGCGCGCGCCATGAAGGCCGCGGGACATCTTCCAGGAGACACCGTGGTGTCCACCGTGATGTCCAACCTCGGCCTGGAACGCGCCCTCGCGCGCGAGGGTATTCGCATGACGCGCACCCCGGTGGGCGACAAGTACGTGCTGGAAGAAATGGTGCGCTTGGGTGCGGCCCTGGGCGGAGAGCAATCCGGCCACGTGATTTTTCGCGACTGCTCGACCACCGGCGACGGCCTTCTCACCGCGCTGCGCCTCTTCGAGATCGCGCGCCGCGCCGGCGTAGGTCTGGACGAGCTGACGGCCGGTCTCGAGGTCTACCCCCAGCGTCTGGTCAACGTCCGCGTGCGCGAAAAGAAGGGTCTCACCGAGCTTCCCTCCGTCGCGCTGGAGATCCGCCTGGTGGAAGAAGCCTTCGCCGGCGCCGGCCGCGTGCTGGTCCGCTTTTCCGGAACCGAGCCCCTGGCCCGCGTCATGGTGGAGGGTCCCGACCTGGAACAGGTCGAGACTTTCAGCGCCAGAATCGCCGACGCCATCCGCCGCGAAATGGGCGCGTAGTGAGACTGTAGGGCAGGCCATCGTTTTTTGTGGCCTGCCAACTCACTCCCCGAAGCGGCTGACCGAGGAGCCATAGAAGGCCCCTAAAGTTTCACCGCGCGCATCGCCGACGCCATCCGCCGCGAAATGGCCCTTCAGAGCCCCAGTTCCGCCGCCGCCTCGGCGAGCTTCTTGTCGAGTGTCCAGAACCCGCAATGCGACAGCAATGCCGAGGCGAGCAGATGCACGTCAACCCAGCCCAGTCCTCGTCCCCAAAGCCGCCGGTCTTCGATCAGTTGAAGGACCTCTGTGTGGGATGCCAGTTTGGCTGCCGGCAGCGCGTGCAGGTCGGACAGGATTGCCTCACGGCTTTTCAAGTTGCCGCAGGCCAGTTCACCCGACACAAAGGGATGCATCAGAACAAGTCCTTCGGACAGATGACTCGCCAAGGCTGGCTCGCCCTGCCGGAAGTGCCGAATCCAGACGGAAGTATCGGCGAGCACCATCAGGCAGATCGCCGCCGCGGAATGCTCGCCATCTGGGGGTGCGTTCCGCCAAGTGCGGCCAGGCGCTTGCCGGCTTCACGCGCAATCAGCGCTTCCAGTCCTGCCCGCACTAATGCGGTCTTCTCATGAATGCCGGTCAGCTCTCTAGCGCGCTCCAGCAGGTCCACGTCGATAATCAACGTAGTCCTCATATGCATAAGTATGTATTAAATATGCATACATGTCAAGCTTGATCCACGCCGAGTGCTCCTACACCTTCCTCAGCACCAGCGCCGAGTTCTTGCTCCCGAAGGCGATGCAGTTGGCCACCGCGTGCTCGATCGCGAGCCGCCGGCCGGCCTCCGGCACATAGTCCAGGTCGCACTCCGGATCGGGCTGGTCCACGTTGATGGTCGGCGGCACCACTCCATCCCGCATGGCCAGCAGCGTGGCCGCCACGCCCGCCGCGCCGCACGCCCCTTGCGGATGGCCGATCAGGCTCTTCAGCGACGAGCCGGCCAGCTTGTAGGCGTGCCCGTCGAACGCCAGCTTCACCGCGCGCGTTTCAATGCGGTCGTTCAACTCCGTCGATGTGCCGTGGTAATTGATGTACTGGATGGCCGAAGGCGGAATGCCGGCTTCGCCCAGCGCCAGCCCGATGGCGCGCGCCGGCTCCTCGCCGCATTCTTCCAGGCGCACGCGGTGGTACGCTTCGCACGTCGAGCCGTAACCCGCGATTTCGCCGTAAATGTGCGCCCCGCGCGCCTTGGCCCGCTCCATTTCCTCCACCAGGAAAAACCACGCCCCCTCCGCGATCACGAACCCGTCGCGGTCCTTCGAAAACGGCCGGGAAGCGCGCTGCGGCTCGTGGTTCCAGCTCGTGGTCATGATGCGCATCAGTTGAAAGCCGCGCATGATCAGAGGCGCGATCGGCGAATCCACCCCGCCCACCACCATCGTGTTCAGTACGCCCGCCCCGATGTTCCGGTAGGCATAGCCCAGGGCGTCGGTGGAAGACGTGCAGCCGGTGGAAACGATGTGGCTCAGCCCCCGGAATCCGAACCGCATCGACACTTCGCTCGCCAGCGTGCCGATGGTCCCCGTGGGAATCGTGTACACGCTGCACTGCTTCAGGTGGCCGGTGTAGAAGAGCCGGTATTGCTCTTCGGTGAAATCCTGGCTGCCGCCGCCCGAGCCCACAATCACCCCGATGCCGCGCAGTTCGTCGCGCGTCATCGCGCCGGCGTCCATTCCCGCGTCCTCCAGCGCCTCGCCCACGCTCGCCACCGCCAGCGGCACCGCGCGCGAAACATGCGGCCGGTCCTTCACATCCACGTACTGTTTCTCGTCGAATTCATCGGGCACTTCGCCCGCCACTTGCACGGCCAAACCCGACGGATCGAAGCGGGTGATCCTGCGCACCCCGCTCACGCCGCTTCGCGTGGCTTGCCAGAAGCGCTCCCGCCCGATTCCATTCGGGCTGATTGCGCCGATTCCCGTGATCACTACCCGCCGCATCGACTTATTTTTGCCTTTGGTCCAACTGTCAGTATAGGCTGAAACTTATGCCTGCCGCCACCGAGCGCCCCTCCACCAACTCTCTCTCCGCGTTTCTGGCCGGGCTTCAGGCGGGCATGTCGGGCGTTTGGTGGATGCTGGCCTGGATGGGAGCCGCCGCCGTCTGGCAGCGCCGCAGCTTCTGGACGCCGGAAAACCTGATGGCCAGCGTCTTCTATGGCTATGCGGCCATTCGCCCCGGCTTTGCCGCCAGCACCCTCTCCGGCCTGGCGCTCTACGTCTTCTTGTACAGCCTGCTGGGCGCGGGGTTTGCCTTGGCCGTGCGAGGCCGGCTGCCGCGTCCGCGATTGGCGCTGGTGAGCGTGGCGTTCGCCCTCTGCTGGTATTACGCCGCGTTCCATTTGCTGGCCATGTCCGTGTCGCCGCTCATCGTTCTGCTCGATGCCGGGCCCGCCACGGTTCTTGGCCACGCCATTTACGGGGCGCTGCTGGCGCGCTTCCCGGTCTACTTTCCGCACCCCCCGGGATCGCCGCTTGCGAGTGCGCCGGAAACTGAGAATCCCGCGCCGGAACCGCCGGTTTAGCTGAAAGCTGATAGCTGAAAGCTGACCGCTCCCCCTACGCCAGTTCCAGCTCGATCCTCTTGCCCGCGGCGTCCAGCTTCACAATGCGGAAGCTGCGGATCTGGCCCGCGCGCACCGGCTCCCGCCTGGGTGCGCCGGTTGCCTGTCCGCCTTTCCACTTGGCTTCCAGCATGGATGTCAACGACGAAATGTCCGTCCTCGGATCCACCGGCTTCTCTTCCTTTTCGCGCGTTTCGGCGCTCAGCTTGCAAACCGCGTGGATGCCCTCGCCCAGCTCCACCCGCGCCTGGCCGCTTCCCACCTCCGTCATTCGGCCCGTCACCACGCCGCCTTCCCTGTGCTCGGCGATGTATTCGTCGACGCTGGTCGGAACAAGCTGCTTCATGCCCAGGCGCAGCCGGCGCCTCTCCGTGTCCACCTCCAGCACCTGCGCCCTCACCACCTGCCCCACCTTGAGCACGTCCTGCGGATGGTTGATGCGCTTCTCCGCGCTGGACGCTTCCGGCCATTCCGTCGCCCTCTGCCGCGGGCCCGCCGCGCCCACCGCGCTCTGCCGCGCTTTCGAAGGTTCCGCGCTGATGTCGCCGATGTGGATCATGCCCTCGACGCCCTCGGCCAGTTGTACGAACGCGCCGAACTTGGTCAGGCTGGTGACCGGAGCCTCCACCACCGCGCCCACCGGAAACTTCTGCGGCACTTCCACCCACGGGTCTCCCAGCGCCTGTTTCAGACCCAGGGCAATGCGCCGGTCCGCCTGGTTCACGCCCAGAACCATGACTTCCACCTGCTCGCCCGGTTTCACCACGTCCGCCGGTTTCCGCGTCTTCTTCGACCACGACATTTCGGAAAGGTGAATCAGCCCCTCGATGCCCTTCTCCAGCTCCACGAAGGCGCCGAAATCCGTCACCCGCGTCACCGCCCCGGTGACCCGCTCGCCCGTCTTGTACTTCTCGTTCGCCAGGTCCCACGGGTGCGGCAAAAGCTGCTTCATGCCGATCGCAATGCGCCGCTTGGCGGCATCCACCTTGAGCACCTTGGCTTCGATCTGCTGCCCCACCGCCAGCGCGTCGCCCGGCTTGTTCACGCGGCTCCAGGCTATGTCGGCCACGTGCAGCAGCGCGTCCACCCCGCCCACGTCCACGAAAGCGCCGTAATCCGCCAGGCTGCGGACCACCCCTTGCACGGTCGCGCCTTCCTTGATTTCCAGGTAGAGCCGGTCCTTCGACGCCCGCTCCTCTTCTTCCAGCACCGCGCGCCGGTCCACCACCACGTCTTCGTCCGCCACCTCCAGCTTGATGATGCGGCAACTGATCTCCTGCCCCACCAGCTTCTCCATTTCGGCCGCGTCCCGGGCGCCGCTGCGCGAGGCCGGCATGAACGCGCGCACTCCCACGTCCACGCTCACCCCGCCCTTCACCACCGCCGTCACCATCCCCGCGATCGGCGTCTTGCTGGCGAACGCCTTCTCCAGCGAAGTCCAGTCCTTGGGCCGCTCCACTTTGGTCCGCGACAGTTCGTAGTAGCCTTCCGGGTCCCGGCCTTTGATCGAAACCGGGATTTTGTCGCCCGCCTTCACCGTTTCGCCGGCGCTCTCAAAATCCGCCAGCGCCATAATGCCTTCGGTCTTGAAGCCGATATCCACGTACACCGATTCGCCGGTGACCGCGATCACCGTGCCCTCCAGTCCTCTCTTCCCCTCCTCGGTTCGATGGGAATGCGACTGTTCGTATTGCGAGAGGATATCGCCGAATGACTCGGCCGGCTCGCCGGCGGGTTGGGGTCCCAGACCGGTGGCCCGGTCACGATCCACGCTGCTTGGGTTAGACATGAGACGTTACGTTCTCATTGTGGCATAATCCCGACTAGGATACCCTCGGTGCCTGCTAGCCCGCTGCTCCGCTATTTCCGGCTCATCCGCCCTCAGGATTTCGTCTGGCTTCTGCTCTTCGCCGTGCTGGCGGTCATGACCGCCGACGGCGATCCTTCCTTAATCGCGCTCATGGCCGCGCTCGCCATCGCCCAAATACTCGAGCCCAAGATTCCGGCTCGCCCTTCCACCCGCAGCCGCATCTTCTGGATCGTCGTTAAGCTCCTCCTGGCATACCCGCTGATCGGATACACCGGGGGAATCACCAGCCATTTCTGGCTGGTGCTGCTGCTGCCGGTGGTTTCGGCGGCCAGCGCCCTGGGGGTCTTCGGCACCCTGCTGTTCACTCTGCTGGCGGCCGGTTCGTACCTTTCGTTCTTTTTGTTCATCGATTGGTCGCAGTGGGAAATCGGCCCGCCGGAGATCGCCCAACTCACCATGCGCATGGTTTTTTTGGCCATGGTGGGCAACCTCGCCAATACCCTGGCCGAAGAATTGCGCGCCCAGTCGGAGAAGCACCGGCGCACCGCCGAGCAGTTGGCGGAGGCCGGCGTCCACATCCGGCGGGCCGAGGAAGCCGTGCGCCGCTCCGACCGCCTGGCCGCCCTCGGCCAGCTTTCCGCGGGCCTCGCCCACGAGCTGCGCAACCCCCTCGGCACCATCAAGGCCTCCGCGGAGATGCTCAGCCGCAACGTCGCCGCGGAAAACGAAGTGGCCCGCGAAATGGCCGGGTTCATCGCCTCCGAAGTGGACCGCACCAACTCTCTCGTCACCCGCTTCCTGCAATTCGCCCGCCCCCTCGAGCTGCGGCTCGACAACGCGGACCTGGCGCAGATGCTCGACCGCGCCATCGCCGCCGTCGAGCGCGAGGCCCCCGGGATCGCCATTTACCGGAATTACGCGCCCGAGATCCCGCCCTTTCCCTTCGATGCCGAGATGCTCGAGCGGGTCTTCTACAACCTGCTCCTCAACGCCGCCCAGGCCACTGCGCCCGGCGGAGCGGTCACCGTCAAGACGCGCGCGGCCGATGGCGCCGTCGAAGTTTCGGTGATCGATCGCGGCGCGGGAATCGATCCCCGGCACCTCGACGGCATCTTCAATCCGTTCTTCACCACCAAGCCGCAGGGCGTGGGCCTCGGCCTCGCCATTGTTTCCAAAATCGTGGACGAGCACGGCGGTAAGATAGCGGTGGAGAGCGAGCCCGGCAAGGGCAGCATTTTCCGCGTGCTTCTGCCCATTGAACGCGCCGCTCCGCAACCCTCCCCATCATGAAGAAGCGCATTCTGGTAGTCGAAGACGAAGACAAGCTCCGCCGCGTGCTCGAGCTCCAGCTCGTTTCCGCGGGCTTCGATGTGGACCAGGCCGCCAGCGCCGAAGAAGGCCTCAAGGTCGTTGACCGCGCCGACCTGGTGCTCACCGATCTCCGCCTCCCCCACATGGACGGCCTGCAATTCCTGGCTCTGATCCGCCGCCAGAACGCCCAGGTCCCGGTGGTCATGATGACCGCCTTCGGCAGCATCGAAACCGCCGTCGAATCCATGAAGGCCGGCGCCACCGATTTCCTCCTCAAGCCCTTCTCCCTCGATCACCTCATGCAGGTGGTCAATAAGGCGCTCGAAGTGCGCGCCCTGCGCGACGAGAACCGCCAGTTGAAAGCCGAGCTCGGCCGCCGCTACGAGTTCGATAACATCATCGGCCGCAGCCCCGCCATGCAGGAGATCTTCGACACCATCGAGCGCGTCGCGCCCACCCGCTCCACCGTGCTGCTGGCCGGCGAGAGCGGCGTGGGCAAGGACCTGATCGCCCGCGCCATCCATTTTCACTCCCCGCGCCGCGACCGCCCGCTAGTGAAAATCAACTGCACCGCCCTGCCCGAAAATCTCATGGAGAGCGAGTTGTTCGGCTACGAGAAGGGCGCCTTCACTGGCGCCAACACTTCCAAGCCCGGCAAGTTCGAGCAGGCCGACACCGGCACGGTTTTCCTCGACGAAATCGGCGACGTGCCCGGAGCCATCCAGGTGAAGCTGCTGCGCGTGCTCCAGGAGCGCGAGTTCGAGCGCTTGGGCAGCAACGTCGTGCGCCACATCGATGTCCGCGTGATTGCCGCCACCAACCAGGACCTGCGCGCCGCCCTCGAGCAGGGCACCTTCCGCGAAGACCTGTATTACCGCCTCAACGTGGTCCCCATCAACATCCCGCCGCTGCGCGAGCGCAAGCAGGACATTCCTTTTCTCGCCGTCCACTTCGTGAAGAAGCTGGCGCCCGATAGCGGCGGCCGCGTGGAATCCATCACCGATGCGGCCGTCGAGAAGCTCCTGGCCTATCACTGGCCCGGCAACGTGCGCGAGCTGGAGAACGTCATCGAGCGCAGCCTGGTGATGTGCGCCGGCACGCAACTGGACGCCGCCGACATCAAGCTCGAAAGCGCGCCCCGCCCGCGTCCATCGAGCGAAGCGCACTTCCTGCCCGAGGGCCTGTCGCTCGACCAATACGAGCAGGAGATCATCCGCGAGGCGCTGCGCCGCGCCGACGGCAACAAGAGCCAGGCCGCCCGCATGTTGGGCCTCACCCGCAACGCCCTCCGCTACCGCCTCACGCAGATGGGCCTGGAAGCGTAGGTAACGCCCACTTCCAAACCTGGGAATGTGAAGGACGTTTCGCTGCGCTATTCTGTGGATAGGGCGAGGCATCGTAGCGAGTGAGAACAGGTTCCACACGACCCAAGGAGATACGGCCCATGACCGGAATTCAGTTCATCGCCGACGCGAAAGGCCGCAGGACGGCGGCCGTAATCGACCTCAAGAAACACAGGGCGCTCTGGGAGGATATCGAGGACGTGCTGGTCTCCCGGTCGAGGCGGCATGAAAAACGCATCCCGCTTGAAAAGGTGAAGGCAAACCTGATCGCCAGCGGAAAGCTTCATGGCTAGCTACGACGTCGCATTGACGTCAAGCGCGGTGACTACCGCGTGGTGTACACCATCGACGACACCGAATTGCTGGTGGAGGTGACGCGAATCCGGCACCGAAGCAAGGTCTACGAACGATGACTGCCGTGTGAAAGCCCGCCGGCGCGCCCGGCGCTGAGTCTCCTGCTCCAGCAGGATCTGCGTACGTGACATCATGATGTAACCATCATAGCGTTCGGCAAGCTTTGTGAAGCCATGCGCCCCTTTCACTCCATCCGCAGCGTCCGGTTTGGGTCGAGCCCCGCCGCGCGCCGCGCCGGCGCCCACGATGCCACCGCCGCCATCAGGAAGAACAGTGCGATCATCGCCGCGAAGGTGGCCGGGTCGGTCGCCGTCACTCCCACCAGCATGCTGCTCATCGCGCGCGTCAGCGCCAGCGCCGCGACAAAACCGCCCGCCACTCCCACCGCGCTCAGAACCAGGCCTCGTCCCACCACCATCTTGAAAATGCCCGAGGGTGTGGCGCCCAGCGCCATGCGCACGCCGATCTCCGGCATTCGCTGCCGCACCACGCTCGATAAAACCCCGTACAGTCCCACCGCCGCCAGCAGCGCCGCGATGCCCGCGAATACGCCCATCAGGAAAAACTGAAACCGCGTTCCCGATTCAGCCCGGTCCACGGTCGCATCCATCGTCTGCATTTCCGTCACCGCCAGCCGCCCCGGCGCGAATCTGGCCATCTCCGCCCGCACCGCCTCGCCGTACTTCGTGGGGTCGCCCGCCGTGCGCAGCGCCCAATGCCGCGATATGCCGATTCCCCAAAAGCCGTCGCTCAGGTAAATCTGTTCCCGTCCGGCGTCGGCCAGCGTAGCCTGCCGCTGGTGCGCCACCACCCCCACCACCTCCAGCCACACTGCGTTCGGAAGGTTCACGAAAATGCGCTTCCCCGTGGACCGCCGGTTCGGAAAAGCCCTTGCCGCCAGGGACTCATCCACCACCGCCACGTTCCGCCCCGGCGCGTTGTCGCTTTCGGTGAAGCTGCGCCCTTCGATCAGGCGCGTGCGCAGCGTTTCGAAGTATCCCGGCAGAACCACCGAAACATCGGCGCGCCAGGCGGGATTGGCGCGCGCCTCCTCATCGCCCCACTCTAACCCCGGCATCAGCGGCCGTCCCGCCAGCGGCAGAGCCAGGGATGCGCCCACGCTCTCAACTCCTGGTATCGCGCGCAGCCGGTTCTCAATTTCGCCCAGAAACGCCAGGCGCCGCTCCGGTTGCTCGAATCCTCGCGCATCTCCCACCAGCAGAAAGGTCAGCAGCCCGTGCGGATCGTACCCTGGGTTCACCCGCCGCAGTTCCAGAAAGCTGCGAAACATCAGCCCCGACCCGATCAGCAGCACGAACGAGAGCGCCACTTCAGCCACCACCACGCCATCCCGCAGAACCTGCCCCGTCGCCAGCCCGCCCGTCTGTCCCCCATGCCGCAGCGCGTCCATGATGTCGGGCCGCGCCGCGCGCCATGCCAGTAGCGCCGCCAGCACGGCGCACTCCACCAGGCCCGCCAGCGCTGCGAATGCCAGCACCCGCCAGTCGATTCCAACCGATTCCAGCCGCGGCACATTCCGTGGCGCAAAAACCAGCAGCGCCCGGACGCCGGCCCATGCCAGGCCCACGCCCATCAGCGTGCCCCATCCCACCCACAGCCATACCTCGGCCAGCAGTTGGCGGGCGATCCGTTGCCATCCGGCCCCCATCGCCGCGCGTATCCCCAGCTCGCGCCCGCGCGCGGATGCCCGCACCAACAGCAGGTTCGCCACGTTGGCGCACGCGATCAGCAGCAGAAAAATCACCGCTCCCATCAACGCCGCCAGCGCCGGCCGCGCTTCCGCCGCCAGTGCCTTGTGCCACGGCTTCAGGCCCACCCGGAAACCGGGGATCCGCCATTCCGCAACCACCCTGTCCACCTGCGCTTGCGCTTGCTCCAGGGTCGTGCCTTCCCGTACCGCCCCAATCGCTTCCAGCATCAGCTCGCCCCGGTTGGGTGCGTCGTAACCGCGGTTGTTGGCAATCCAGATATCGGGGCTGCCCCCTGTAGTGCCTGGCTGGAGCAGTTCGAATCCCGGCGCCAGCACGCCCACGATTCTCGGTCCGTGCCCGCCGGAGCTGAGCATTTCGCGCCCCAGAACAGCCGCATTTCCGCCATAGCGCCGCTGAAAGTACTGGTAGCTGAGAATTGCGACTGCGCCTTCCGGCGGCGGAAACAGCGGCTCCATCCGCGCCGGCGGCTTTCCGTCGGCGTCCGTGAAATCGCGCCCCAACGCCATCTTCGCGCCCATCATGCCGAAGAAGTTGGTGGTTACCTGTCCCTTGCTCACCCGCTCCGCGCTTCCGTCCTCGCGCGGCACGATGGCGCGGTATACCATCATGGCGCTCATATCCTCGAACGCCGTTTTCGTGCCCTCGCGCAGGTCCCAAAAATCCGCGTTCGAAAGCAGGGCGCTGGCCAGCACCAGCCGGCCCTGGTTTTTGTACGGAAGCGGCCGCAGCAGCACCGCGTCGGTCACGCTGAACATGGCCGTGCTCACGCCGATACCCAGCGCGATGGTCGCCGTCGCCGCCGCCGCGAACCCAGCAGCTTTCCGCGTCATCCGCAACGCGTACCGCAAGTCGTGGATGCCCTCTTCGATCCAGCGCATGAGATCCTCCCGGCCGCCTCTAATCGTATCGCAGGGCTTCCATCGGTTCCACGCGCGCCGCGCGGCGCGCCGGCACATACGCCGCCACCAGCGCCACCGCCACCATCGCTGCCACACCGAAAACGATTGGGACCTCGCTCTTCACCGGCAGGTCCTGGATCAAACTCGCCGCGAAGCTCTTGCCCCATAGCGCCATGGGCGCTCCGATCGCCAGTCCCGCCGCGACCATCCCCAGCGCATCCCCCAGCACCATCCGGGCGATGCCCCTTCGCGTCGCGCCCAGCGCCATGCGGATGCCGATCTCGTGGCTGCGTCGCGCCACCGTGTAGCTCAGGAGTCCGTAGAGCCCGATGGCCGCCAGTCCCGCCCCCAAAGCGCCGAACAGCCCCGATAGCATTGCCATCAGCCGCTCCGGAACAATCGACGCGTCCACTTGCTCGGCCATCGTGGTGATACCAGCCACCGGCACCGTCTTCAGCGATGCGCGCACCACGCGGCGCGCTTCGCCCGCCACCGCCGCCGGGTCCCCGCTGGTCCGCAGCGCGAAATGGGAGAAATTGCGCCCCATCTGGAACATGTTGAAGTAGACGAAACGCAAACCAGGCTCGCGCGTGTCCGTGGACTTCATGTTGCCCACCACCCCCACGATCTCGAACGGCTGGTCGTCGCCGTCGAACGTAATGTGTCTTCCGATGGGGTTGCCGTCGCCGAAAAAGTAGCGCACCAGCGTCTCATTGACGATCGTCGCGCGCGGGCGGCCCTGGTCCTGGAAGCTGAAATCGCGCCCCATCGGCAGCGGAATCCCGAGCGTCTCGAAATACTTCGGCGCTACCCAGTTTTCCGACAGAAAACGGCGTTCCCCGGGCTTGGCTTGGTAGCCTTCCACGGTCGCGGTGCGCATCGCTCCCACCCCGGAGGCCGGAAGGATCGCGCAAATGGTGGCCGAGCGCACGCCCGGAATGGCTTCCAGCCGCCCCAGCAGTTCCTGGTAGGCGCGCGACAATCGCTCGCCGTCGTACCCGCTGTTCGCCGGGTTGAGATCCACCAGCAGAACGTGGTCGCGGTTGAATCCCAGGTCGAGGTGCTCCAGGTTCGATAGGTGGCGGACAAACAGGCTGGCGCCGCTCAGCAGCGCCACTGAGATCGCCACCTGCGCCGCCACCAGGCTCTTGCCGAACACCCGCCGCAGCCTGGTATCGCCGCCCCTCCCCGTTCCGCGCAGTGCCGACGCCGGCGCGCACCCGGACGCCCGCCAGGCGGGAGCCAGTCCGAACAGGACGCCCGTCAGCAGCGCGACTCCGGCGGTGAAGACCAGCGTCACCCAATCGGGCCTCGCCTGGAGCTCGATGCGCACCCGTCCGCTGGCTATGATCCGCACCAGCGCGCCCGTGCCCCCATACGCCAGCAGGATGCCCAGCGCGCCGCCCGCCGCGGCCAGCAGCAGGGACTCAGTCAACCCCTGGCGCAGCAGGCGAAACCGCCCGGCGCCCAGCGAGACGCGCAATGCCATTTCCCGCTGCCGCGCCGCTCCCCGTGTCAGCAGCAGGCTCGCTACATTGGTGCACGCGATCGCGAGCAGCAGCGCCACCAACCCCATCAGCACCAGCGCCGGCTTCTCATATTGATCGCGCAAGCGCGAGAGGCCGGCTCCCGCGGGCTGCACCTCCATCTTCCAGTCGCGCACGCTGCGGTCGTCGTTGGCCTTCAATTCGTCCTCGATCGTCCACTGCCACAGCACGCTCATTTCCGCGCGCGCCTGTTCCATCGATACACCTGGCTTCAACCGCGCCGCCAGCTTCAGCCAGTAGCGCGCGGTGCTGGCGAATCTGGGGTGGTGCGGGGTCAGTGGCAGCCAGATGTCTTGCCTGGTCGCCGGTTCCAGGCCCGCGAACCCGCGCGGGGTTACTCCGACAATCGTCACCGGGACGTCGCCTGCAATGATTCTCCTGCCGATAATCGTCCGGTCGGAGTTGAACCTGCTCTTCCACCAGGACCAGCTCACCACCGCTACGTCGGCCGGCGATTCCGCGCTTCCGTCTTCCAGCCCGATCAGCCGCCCCAGCGCCGGATTCACGCCCAGGACGGAAAAATAGTTCGGGCTTACATACCCCCCATGCACTACCTCCGGTTCCAGCCCGTCGCCATGCACCGCGAAGGCTGTGTCGGCGGACGCGATCATCCCCGAGAACACATGGTTGTGCTGGCGATAGTGCTCGTAGCTCTCTAACGAGAAGGCGTTGAAGTGGTCTTGTCCCGGGGCTTTGAACAACAGTTCCACAAGCTGTCCCGGCTCGCGCACCGGAAGCCTGCGCAGCATCAGGGCGTTAATCAGGCTGAAGATTGCCGTGTTGGCCCCGATCCCCAGAGCCAGCGACGCCACCGCTACCGCCGTGAATCCGGCGCTGCGCCGCATCCCGCGCAGCGCATAGCGTACGTCCTGCCAGAGCGTTGCCAGCGAGTTCATGGATACAGGTATTCTACCCCCTTGTCGACGGAACCGCGGCCGTGATGGGTCGCTCTTACTCGTGACATGATATACTAACCTCCACGACACAAGAGTGTCACAGAGGGGAACTTACCATGAAGACAAGAGGGATGCTACTGCTCACGTTGCTGATAGGATGCGTCGGCTGCAACTCCGGACCCGCCGCCGGCACCAAGGCCCAGGATCAAGCTGATATCCGGGCGCTGGAGGATCGCTTCTTGACCGCGTTCAAGGCCAAGGATATCAACGCCATCATGGCGTGTTACGTGCCTGATCAGAGCCTCATCGTGTTCGACGCCGTTCCGCCCCGGCAGTACACCGGCGCGCCGGCATATAGAAAGGATTTTGAGGATTTCTTTGCCGCCTACCCCGGTCCGTTTGATGGCACCCTGAGCGATCTGGATATTACCGTGGGAGGAGATGTCGCTTACGGCCACAGCATTCAACACGCCTCGCTGACCGACAAGGCCGGCAAGAAGCTGGAAGTCACCGTGCGCGTCACCGACGGCTACAGGAAGATCAATGGCCAGTGGCTCATCAGCCACGAACATGTGTCCGTCCCCGTGGACCTGGCCACTTTGAAGCCGGATTTGGACTCCAAGTAAACCCGCCCGCGCATGGACCCCTCCGGCGTGTTACCCGTCAACCGTCGAACCCGTATATGATATAACCGGAGCGAAAACTCAGATTCGCTCCCGGGAGGTTCCCATGCAGCGGACCATTTCATTCACGCTCAACGGCCAGCCGGCGCGTGTGGCCACCGATGACGAGCGCATGTTGCTGTGGGTGCTGCGCTCCGATCTCGGCCTCACCGGCACCAAGTTCGGCTGCGGCGTCGCGCTGTGCGGCGCTTGCACCGTCGTCGTCGACCAGCAGGCTGTCCGGTCCTGCTCCGTCCCCCTCAAGGACATTGCCGGAAAGCACGTCGTCACCATCGAGGGCTTGGCCAGCGGGGACCAGCTTCACCCCATCCAGGAAGCCTTCCTCAAGCATCACGCTTTTCAGTGCGGCTACTGCACCTCGGGAATGATCCTCAACGCCTATGCGCTGCTGCTCAAAACGCCCCAGCCCACGCACGCCCAGATTCTCGAGCACATGGAGGATAACCTGTGCCGCTGCGGCGCCCACGTTCGCATCGTTGAGGCCATCCAGGAAGCCTCCGGCGCCGTGAATGGAGGTGCGCTGTGAAACCCGGCACTTCCAATCTCAGCCGCCGCGGTTTCTTCGCCGTGGCCGGCTCCGGCCTGTTCGTGTTCTTCCGCGCCGATCTGGACGCCTTCCAGGAGCCCGCCCGTTTCCCCGGCCGCCAGGCCGGTCCCACCGACTTTAACGCCTACCTTCGCATCGGCGCTGACGGCCGCGTCACCTGTCTCGCCGGCAAAGTCGAGCTCGGCCAGGGTTCCATGACCGCGCTGGCGCAACTCCTCGCCGAGGAGTTGGACGTCCCCTTCGATTCCGTCGACATGGTTATGGGCGACACCGAACGCTGCCCCTACGACATGGGCACCTTCGGTTCCATGTGCGTCCGCATGTTAGGCCCCGTCGTGCGCGCCGCCGGAGCCGAGGCCCGTGCGGTCCTGCTCCAAATGGCCGCCGAGCAGTTCCAGGCCCCGCCCGGGCGCCTTCAGGCCAAGGCCGGTGTAATCACCGACCCCCTGGCTCCGAACAGGCGTGTCACCTACGCACAGCTCGTTCAGGGCAGGCGCATCGAGCGCCACCTCGAGAAAGTGCCGCTGAAGCCCGCGTCCGCGTTCACCCTCATCGGCCAATCGCCCCGCCGCAAGGATGCTCTCGAAAAGGTTGCCGGTAAGTCTAAATACGCCGGCGACATCGCTCTTCCCGGAATGCTTCACGCGCGGATTCTCCGGCTCCCGGCGCACGGTGCGACCTTGAAAGACGTTGACACCAGCGCCGCCGAGAAAATCCCCGGCGCACGCGTGGTCAAAGACGGCAGCCTGATCGCCGTGCTTCACGAGCGTCGCGACGTGGCCGACGAGGCGTTGGGCCTCATCCAGGCGCATTTCGACCGCCCGCGTACCGGCCTGGACGACAGGAACATCTTCGACCACCTGCTCAAAACCGCGCCGCAGCCCCAGGTCGTGGCCGATGTCGGCAGCGTGGCGGAAGGCGAGAAACTGGCCGCTACCATCGTCGATGAGACTTATCTCAACAGTTACGTGGCGCACGCGACCATGGAAACCCACTCCGCCGTCGCCTCTATCGAGAACGGCAAGGCCACCGTGTGGGCCAGCACGCAGGCGCCCTTCTCGGTGAAGTCCGCCGTGGCCCAGGCCGTCGGCCTCTCGCCGGAAAACGTCCGCGTCATCACCCCTTATGTGGGCGGTGGTTTTGGCGGCAAGAGCGGAGCGCCGCAGGCCATCGAAGCCGCGCGCCTGGCCAAGGCCGTCGGCAAACCCGTCCAGGTCGTCTGGGACCGCACCGAAGAATTCTTTTTCGATACCTTCCGCCCGGCCGCCGTGGTGAAGATCCGCTCCGGCCTCACCGCCGCCGGAAAGATCGTTTTCTGGGACGCCAAGGTTTACGGGGCTGGCAGTGGCGAAGCGCGCCCCTTCTACGATATCCCCCACCATCACACCGTCGCCGCCGGCGGCTGGCAAGGCGGCAACCCTCCCGGCATGCACCCCTTCGGCGTCGGCGCCTGGCGCGCGCCCTCGGCCAACACCAACACCTTCGCCCGCGAATCGCACATCGACATCTTGGCCGCCAGGGCTGGCGTGGACCCGCTCGAGTTCCGCCTCACCCATCTCACCGACCCGCGCATGCGCCGCGCCCTCGAAACCGTCGCCAGGCAGTTTGCCTGGAAGCCCGCAAAGGCGCCCAGCGGACGCGGCGTCGGCGTCGCCTGCGGCATTTATTCCAACGTCTACGTCGCCTCCATGGCGGAGGTGTCCGTCAATAAGAGCACTGGGGCCGTGCAGGTCAAGCGCGTGGTGACCGCGCTCGACGCCGGCGTCATTGTCAATCCCGACGGCTTGCGCCAGCAGATGGAAGGCTCGATCACCATGGGCCTGGGCTACACGCTCGCCGAGGAGGTGCGCTTCCAGGACGGCGAAGTGCTCGACCGCAATTTCGACACCTACCAGCTCCCGCGTTTCTCCTGGCTGCCCAAGATCGAGACCATCATCATCGACAACCCCGGCCTGCCCGCGCAGGGATGCGGCGAGCCGCCCATCACCACCTCCGGCGGAGTAGTCGCCAACGCCATCTACGACGCCATAGGCGCGCGCGTGCTGCAACTGCCGATGACCCCCGCGCGCATTCTGGAGGCGCTCAAGAAGGGCTGAGGTCGAGGATCGATCGCCAACCGGCAGAACGTGGTGACAGTATTAGCCGCCGATGATATCCTACGCTCTACGGCAGCGTCTCCTTGAGCACCTTCTCGCTCTGCCTGGCGCGAAACTGCCGCAGCCGCTCCCTCAGTTCCGGCCGGCTGTTGGCCAGGATGGCGATCGCCAGCAGCGCCGCGTTGCGCGCCCCGGCCCCGCCGATGCCCAGCGTGCCCACCGGAATTCCGGCCGGCATCTGCACCGTCGAGAGCAGCGAATCCAGCCCCTTGAGTGTTGCGCTCTCCATGGGAACGCCCAGCACCGGCGCCAGCGTATGCGCCGCGCACACCCCCGCCAGGTGCGCCGCTCCGCCCGCCGCCGCAATAATCACCTCGATTCCGCGCGCTTCCGCCTGGCCCGCGTACTCCGCCGTCGCAGCCGGCGTGCGGTGCGCCGACAGCACGCGGCACTCGTGGTCAACTCCGAATTCCTCCAGCAGCTCCGCAGCCTGGCGCATGGTCCCCCAGTCCGACTTGCTGCCCATAATCACCGCAACCAGTGGCATAGTGGAACACCCACGATAATAAGAACGCCCCCCGCCCCGCAACCGCCCGCGCGCGTCCCTCACTGCCCCAACTGAAAATCCACCGTAATGGTGGTCACCACCTCCACCGGCTGTCCATTCAGCAGCGTCGGCTGGTACTTCCACTGGTCGACGGCATCCAGCGCGGCCTTCGCCAGCCGCGCATCCACGTCCGCATTGACGGCGTCCAGGTTGAGCAGTTCTCCGCTCATGGAAATGACGGCCCGCATCACCACCGTGCCTTGTACGCCCAGTTGCTGAAGCTCCGCCGGGTATTCCGGTTTGACCATGTGGATGAGCTTGGTGGCTTGCACATTGCCGCCCACTCTGATCCGGTGCGGCGGCCGGGCCATCGGCGCAGCCGGCGGCGTGTCCCCCGCGGGTTTCTGCCCCATCACCACCACCGTTTCCGAAACCTCGCCCAGATCTAGCGTGGCATCCACCCGCGCCGTCTTCCCCGCCGCCACCGTCGTGTCCCGTTTGAAGGCTGCGAAACCCGGCGCGCGGATTTCCAGAGCGTACCGTCCCGGCGGGATGGCCGCGAAGCTGTACTCCCCGGCGGCGTTTGAACGTGCTGCCCACTGGCCGGGCCCGTCCAGACCATTGACGGTCACCTGGCAATTGGGAACGCGCGCGCGGCTGGCGTCTTCCACCACGCCCACCAGGGATCCGCGCGTGGCCTGCGCCTGCGCCGTAATCGCCGCCACCGGCAGCAGCACCGCGATTGCCGCCGACGCCACAGCCATCGCCGCCCGCCGGCTCAGCGGCTTGCGGCTGCGCGTCCCGTCCAGCAAGGCGCGCACCCGCCGCTCCAGGTCCGACGCTTCGGCCATGGCGGGAGCGTCTTCCCAGCGGGATCGCCTCGCCGCCAGCGCGCGCACCAGTTCCATCAGGTGGCCGGCATAATCCGGTGCCGCTACGCCCCCGCTCACCACGGCGTCGTCGCAAGCCCGCTCGCGCTCTTTGCGAAGCTGCCGCGCCGCCATCCATGCCAGCGGATGAAACCAGTAGAGGCAGCAAGCCGCCTGCGCGATCGCTTGCGCCACCAGGTCCAGGCGCCCGACGTGCGCCAGCTCGTGCAGCAGCACCGCGCGCAGCCGCGCCGGCGGCCATTGTCCAGCCCCTTCCGGCAGCAGCACCACGGGTCGCAGGATGCCCCAGGTGAGCGGCATGGCAGCGTCGGCGCTCTCCAGCACGCGGACCCGCCGGCGAATTCCCATCCCTCGCCGCAGCTCTTCCAGCATAGTGTCCGCGTGACGCGCCTCCGCCGCCCGCGGCGCCATCCACGACGCCCGTCCCGCCCCCACCAGGAACCGCGCCGCCACCGCCGCGAACCCCAGCACCCACAACCCCACCACCCACTCGGTCGAGGTATTTGTAGCGCCGGTGGTCTTGCCACCGGTGTTCTTCAAAATCGTCCCCACCTGTCCTTGACTCACCGCCACCGCCGCCCGCACCGGTTCCGCCGTCTCCACCCGCCAGCTCCACTTCGGCGCCACCAACAGGGCCGCCGGCAGCGCCACCATCGCCGCCAGCGCCGCCGTCCACACAAAATGACGCACCGCCGCCGAAGTCCGCCGCAATCCCGCCGCCGCCGCCAAAGCCGCCGCCAGAACGATGCTTCCTCTCCACGCGCTCTCGGCCAGCAACTCCACCCACGTCATGATTTGACTCCTTCCTTCTTGGCCTCTTCGATGAGCTTCGAAATACGCTCCAGGTCCTGCTCCGAAAGTTTGGCGGCCGAAACGTCCAGCAGCGCCGCCACCGCTTGCTCCACCGAGCCTTCAAAGAAGGTCGAGAGCATGTGTCGCAGCGCCGATCGCCGCGCCGTCTCGCGCGCCACCGTCGGCAGGTATACGTACCGCAGCGATTCCTCTTCGTGCCGCACGTGCCCTTTCTCCTCCAGCACCCTCAGTTTGGCGCGCACCGCCGAGTAGCTGGGCGCATCCGGCAGCGCCGCATGGATCTCGGCCGCGCTGGCGCGCCCGCGCTGGTACAGAATGTCCATCATCTGCCGCTCGCGCCGGCTTAGATTGCGATGTCCGTCTTTCTTCATGTCAATATGCTGCAAAAGCAGCATCCTGTTGTAAAAATAGCACTGGCGCCGCGGCCTGTCAAGCTCCTTTTTGCGGGGCTACAATAATACTTGCCCGCCATGCCGAAAACCTTCGCCCGCTACGCCTGGGCCGTGCTGGCCTACAACCTGGGAGTCGTTTTGTGGGGCGGATTCGTCCGCGCCACCGGCTCCGGCGCGGGTTGCGGTAACCATTGGCCGCTGTGCAATGGAACCGTAATTCAGCACTCTCCCAGCGCCGCCACCATCATCGAATTCACGCACCGCGTCTCCAGCGGGCTCGATCTGGCGCTGGTGGCGCTGCTCGTCGTCTGGGCGTTTCGCCGCTTTCCGCGCCGCCATCCGGTGCGCCTCGGCGCGGCGCTCTCGGCCCTCTTCCTGCTCACCGAAGCGCTCATTGGCGCGGCCCTGGTGCTGCTCCAGCAGGTGGCCCGAAACGCCTCCGTTTCCCGCGCCTACTCCCTTTCCACCCACCTTATTAATACCCTGACGCTGCTGGCCTGCCTCGCGCTCACCGCCTGGTGGGCCACCCCGCGGCCCGCGCCCCAGGGCGTCGCCAGCGCCTCCCGCGTCTGGATGGCCGTCGTGAGCCTGGCGTCGGTGGTAGTGCTGGGCGTAAGCGGGGCCATCGCCGCGCTGGGGGACACGCTCTTCCCCGCCTCGTCGGTGGCCGCTGGGCTGGCCCAGGATCTGGACCCCGCGGCTCACATCTTTCTGCGCCTGCGCCTCTTCCACCCCCTGATCGCCGCCGTCGTGGGCGCGTGGCTGCTGTTTTACGCCGCCTCCAGCGCCTCGCGCCGTCCGTATGTCGCCGGCTGGGCCTGGCGCCTGGCGGCTCTCGTGGGAACGCAGATTGTGGCCGGGTTGGTGAATCTGGTGCTGCTGGCGCCGGTGTGGATGCAACTGGTCCACCTCTTGCTGGCCGACCTGCTGTGGATTACCCTGGTGCTCCTCTCGGCCGCAACCCTAAAGTTCCAGCCCACCGCCGCCGATCCACCCTCTTATGACATGGGTGTGGATTCTACTCGCCTCTAGCGCCATCGCACAAACCACCCCGGCCACCCAGACCACCCCGGCCGCGCAGGTGCCCCCACCGCCCGCTAAGCCGCCGCCGCACGCCGCCACGGCGCCCGGGCCAGCCGATCTCATGCGTGCCGCCATCGACAAGCAGCGTGCCGCCGCCCGCAAACAGGCCCAGAGCCTGGGAGCGTGGATCCCGCCCTGGTCGCCCGAGATGCAAGTCGAGGAGGCGCAGGCCCCGCCCTGCGAGCCTATCGCCGATGAAGTCGTGACGCCCCTCATCGATGGTGCCGCCAAGGCCCAGGATGTCCAAGCCCAGTTGTTGCGCGCCGTCATCGAGCAGGAATCCGCCTTCCGCCCCTGCGCTATCTCCGTCAAGGGAGCCCAGGGCCTCATGCAACTCATGCCGGACACCGCCCAGCAACTCGCCGTGCACGATGTCTTCGACCCTAAAGAAAACATCGAGGCCGGCGCCAAGTACCTCAAGCAGTTGCTCGACAAGTACAAGGGCGATCTCAAGCTGGCCCTGGGCGCCTACAATTCCGGCCCCACCACGGTAGACCAGGCCGGTGGCATCCCCGATATCCCCGAAACGCGCGATTACGTGGATTCCATCCTCAAAAAACTCGCTCAGTAGCCTGCTCCCTCACCCCCGGCAACTGCTATGCTGGCCCCCATGGGCGGAAAAGTTCTCATTGTCACGGGTGATGGCGGCGACAGCTACGAAACACTGTACGCGTACCACCGGTTTCTGGAGGCGCAATGGGAGCCGGTGCTGGCGGCGCCTTCCCGGCGGCGCTTGCACATGGTGTTCCACGACGTCGAGCCGGGCTGGGAAACCTACGTCGAGCGCCCCGGCCATTGCGTCGAGGCGGATGTGGCCATTACGGCCGTGGCGGCCAATGAGTTCGCGGCCATCGTCATCCTGGGCGGCCGCGCGCCGGAGTACCTGCGCAACAACGCCAGCCTGCTCTCCCTGGTGCGTGAATTCGCGGCCCAGGACAAGTTGATCTGCGCCATCGGCCACGGCATCCAGGTGCTGGCGGCCGCGGGCATCACCAAGGGCCGCACCGTCACCTGCCACGACCACGTGCGCATCGAAGTCGAGCGCAGCGGAGGCATCTATAGTTCCCAGCCCGCCGTGCGCGACGGCAATCTGGTTACCGCGCAGACCTGGCACGCCCACCCCGAGTTCTACCGGGAAGTCTTCGCCTGCCTCGAGGCGCTTTCTTGAGGCCCTACTTCCGGCAGCAGATCTGCCTGGAAACCATCGTCGCCGCCGTGATCGGCTGCGACCCCGCAAAGTAGTTCTGCTCTCCCAGCCGCCGGTACATCTCGCCCGCGATCCCCGCCGCCAGCGGTCCAATGGCCGGCCGCCCTCCGGTCAGCAGAACCACCACCACCAGCTTGCGCCGCCCGCTGTCGTTGAAGGAACCGAACCACCCCAGGTGCGCGTGGTTCTCGCTGCATGTGCCCGTCTTGCCGGCGATCGGCCCATCCTCCCGCGCGCGGTGCGCCGTGCCGAACTCCACCGCCCCGCGCATTCCGGGCTTGATCACCGGGATCAGGCTTCCGATCGCGAGCCTTCGCTTCACCATCGGAACCAGGTTCTTGGCCTCCGCCTGGTCGCGCGGATATTGCAGGTAGTACAAGGTGCCGCCGTTGGCGATGGCGCTCATCAGCGCCGCCAGTTCGAGCGGCGTCTGCGAGATCTCCTCCCCGAAGCTGCACAGCATTCCCACCCCGCCATTGCGCGGCGCCGCCGGCGGAAAGTACCCCGGCTGTTCGCCCGCTACATTCAGCCCCGCTTTTTCTCCGTACCCGAACAGGCGCGCGTAGTGGCTGACCTTTTCGAAGCCCAGCTTCTCTCCCAGCGTGGCGAAATAATAGTTGTTCGAGTGCGCCAGCGCGTAGGTCAGGTCCATGCGCAGGCCGCCCACGTGAAACCGGTTGGCCGGCCGGATGGCTTTTTCGCTCAGCCCCGCCAGCGCCACTGCCACCTTGATGGTGGAACACGGCTGGAAGCCCGCGCTCAGCGCCAGCCTCTGGTTCACCATCGAGAGAATGCGCCCGGTTGCGGGATCGACTGCCACCACCGAGCCGTTGTATGGCCCCAGCGCCTCCACCGCCGCGCGCCGGATCACCAGGTCTTCACCGTCCACCATGTCCCCCGCCGTGGAATCGGCGAAGGTCGGCTCGGTCCACGGCCCGCCCTGTATGACCACTGGCGCCGGGGCTGCCGCGGCCGTCTGGCCGCGCTTGCGTGGACGCTGGATGGTACCGCCGGCCCCAGCGCTGGCAACGAGACACAATACAGACGCGACGAGAAATAGTTTTTTCATAACGAAGTGCAATTCGCCGCGGCAGTGATTTACGCCAGAGTGGATGTCGAACGTCCGGCCGGAGCAGCCGAAAAAACATTTTACCATCAAAGAGTCAGTGCTTGAAATTCCGCAAAATCTCGAAATCCTGCAAAACCACGTTGCGCTCTGCCGCCGCTGTCCCCGCTTGCTGGAGCACTGCCGGCGCATCGCCCTCGTAAAGCGGCGCGCCTTTCGCGACTGCGAGTACTGGGGAAAGCCCGTGCCCTCCTTCGGCGACCCCCAGGCGCGCATCCTGATTCTGGGCCTCGCCCCCGGCGCGCACGGCTCCAACCGCACCGGCCGCATGTTCACCGGCGATCGCTCCGGCGACTGGCTCTACCGCGCCCTCCACCACACCGGTTTCGCCTCGCAGCCGGCCAGCGTCTCGCTCGACGACGGCCTGGCGCTCCGCGATGTTTACATCACCGCCGCCGCCCGCTGCGCCCCTCCCGGCAACCATCCCACGCCCCAGGAGCTTCGCAATTGCCGCCCCTACCTGGAGCGCGAGCTGGATCTGCTGGCGAACGTGAAAGTGGTGGTGGCTCTGGGCAAAATCGCGTTCGACGCCTACCTGGATGTGATGAAGTCGCGCGGCGCCATCCCCAGCCGCGCCCCCTTCGTCTTCGGCCACAACCGCCAGTTCTCGACCGCGCCCGGCCAGCCGCTGCTCATCGCCTGCTATCACCCCAGCCAGCAGAACACCTCCACCGGCAAGCTGACGGAGAAGATGCTCCTCGCCGTCTTCCGCCGCGCCCGCAAGCTGACCGCTGTCGCTCGATGATGCGCGGCGTCAGGAACTTTGCCAAAAATTTGGGCATCATAAACCAAAAATACAGGAACTTTGCGACAAATTTGGGCATCACAGAGGATATGGTTCCAGTATCCAACCCTGAGCGAAGCCACCCGGATCTACAGTGATTGAAATGGTTTATAGGAAGACACCACCTGCCGTTTCTGGACGCATGCGGATGGCAATGAAATTGCGAAAAGCAGCCGCATAAGGCTAAAGCGAAGGTCAAGGTTTCTGGGTGCCCGCGGAGGGCGATCACTTTGACCGCATGGGAGGGATCAATGAAAACGTTAAGGTTTTTGGCCGTCAGCAGCTTGCTGGTGATGCTGTATTCCCCGCTAGCCCACGCAGATGTGTGCAGCAGCGCCTCCTGCGTAGCGGCCGGCACCGACTATTTTCAGACCACAACGGGAAGCATGGTGAACCTCGGGTCGTTGGGCTCCATCCCCCTGGTGGGAGTCCCAATCTCGGGCTCGCCGGTCGGCACAGCGGATACGATCATCCAGCGGCTGAGTGATGTGCCCATTGACAGCAATCCTTACAGCTCCTTGCAGATGATGGGTCTATCCCTGGAAAGCGCAGCGCCGGTGAACCTTGGCTCGGGCTTTGCTGACCTGTTTATCACGCTTGACCCTGGCGACCTTGCGCTCGACACTGGGAGCATCACTATCAGCGGCGGGCTGACCGGCGGCACGTTCAGCTCGACTCTTGACGTGTATTTTGATGTGTGCATTGGAGGCGACACCGGAACCGGTGTTGGCTGTGGCAGTTTCACGCCGCTCGTTAGCGGCGAGGAACTTGTGCTCTCCCAATCCGGGGCGACCTGGGGCCCGACCCCCGCACCTGGCGAAGCTCTCGATGAGGGTGCGTATACCGACTCCCCAAACCCCTACAATGAGCACACTGGCCTCCCTTCTAATGTGGTGGACTTCTTTCCGGGGATGGTGACCGAAACTGAGCCCGGCGCTACACATGTTGTCGACCCGGCGCCGGTCCCGGAGCCCACTTCTCTGATTCTGCTCGCCACCAACTTACTCGTGTTGGTCGGGACCCTCAAGCTCAGGTTCCACTCGTAATCCTTCTTCCAGCTTGCGCTTCATCAGCTCGTAGTTCTTCCGCCGCGCTCATTTTGATTTGATCGCCGAGGTCCAGTTCAGCATTACAGTGAAGGATTGCGGGACTGTCTGCGCTATGGGGACGGGCACCAGAAAGCGTTTGAAATCCGCGGTGGCAAACGTGTTGGAACCCGCCGGAAGCCGGAAGATCTCCCGCGGCGCTCCGGCTTGAAACGAGTGGCTGGTGTCCACGCCGACGGACATGACCTGGCGCCCTAAGCTGCGGTACAAAAGCTCCTTGCCGTCAGCCCGCCACTGCGGGAAAGCGCCGCCGTCTTTGGAAACCATCCACTTGCCGCCGGCTCCCGCCGAAGCCGCCGACGGTTGGAATTCCCGCACGTAGACTTCGTAGCGGCCGGATTCGTCGGAGTCGTAGGCAACCCAATGTCCATCGGGAGAGAATCGAGCCCTGGATTCGTCGAAGCGAGTGTTCTGGAAAGGAAAAGGTTTCCGGTCCCCTTGCATGGGGAGCACCCAGATGTGCTCGACGTTGAAGCTGGGGGTGTCGCTGGTGGAGTAAAGCAGGAACCGGCCATCTCGGGACCAGTCCCAGGGCCGCTTATTCTCAGTTGTCCGGAGCAGCAGTTCTTCTTCTCTGGAGCCGTTGGCCGGCTTGCGGTACAGGTTATACACGCCATCCCGGTTGGAAGCGAAGACAATCTCGGCGCCATCGGGAGACCAGATGGGAACTCGGGAGGCCACCTGGTTGCCGAAGGTGAAGCGCGTGCTTGTGCCCCGTGCCAGATCGAGCAGCCAAACATCAGCCTCTTCAATGCCTGGCTTGGCTTTCACGTAGGCAAGCCGCGTCCCGTCGGGTGAAAGGCGGAAAATAGCGCCGATGGCGCCTGGGTCCCCAACCTTTTCCCCGGCCTTCCCCTGGCTGTCAAACCAGGTGAACTGAGACTCGCTCTCCGCCGGCGCGGTCCGGTACACCAGGGCATGGGGTGAAGCTGAAAAGTATCCCGATTCGTATACCGATCCCACCTGCTCGACAATCGGAGATGGGCTGCCGCTCAGTTCCAGCCTGGCCGGGTCGAAGGGTTGCGCCATCAGCGTGCTTTCGCGGAGAAACAACAGGCTTCCGGCGTGGCCGTCGCTGGAAGGCACAAAGGTGGCGCCCAACCCCGTCGCCAGCAGCCGTTTCTTGCTCTGACGGTCGGGAGCGTCGTCCAAAGAACCGGCATAGACGCCGCTCTCGTCCGGGTTTCTCGAAACCCGTAGGTAAAGGAAGTGCTTCCCATCCGGAAGAAAAGAGGGGAGCTCATGCTGGCGTTCGTGGCGGGATGCGTCCAGGGTGGTCAGCGGAACCGCCTTTCCTCCCATCGCTGGAACCCGCCAAAGGCCCGAATTCGTGCTGCCGAAGATGATGACATCGTCCTGATTCCATCCGCCGCCCACCGGGGGTCCGGGTTTGTCGCAGATTCCCTGAACCGGCCCGCCGGTGAGGTCCGCCTTCGCCAGCTTGGGGCTGTTCTCGGAAAACACCACAAAACGGCTGTCCGGGGACCAAAAGAAAGGCGGCGGATTAGGCCCCGTGAACGTGCCCGGGAGCGCGCGGGCCTCCAGCGCGTCCAGGTCCTGCACCCAGACTGCGGGCGATTGATCCGCGCCGATCGCTGAAAACGCCACGTGGCGGCCATCCGGGGAGAGGGTGAAATTTCCCGCCGCGCTGAATCTCACTTTGTCGGGAAGCCGGATCTGGTAGCGCGTCACTTCGGGAGGCGCGGGCGGTTTCTGGCGAATGTACAGGAAGCCGAACACCGCCGCCAGGCAAGCCGCCGCCGTAACGCCCCACAGCCATCCCGCGGCGGAGCTTGCGCCGGGAGGCGAAGCCGTCGGACCGGTTCCTTCCTCCACCAAGGCCATGGCATCCCCGATGTCGCGCAGCCGCCTCTTAGGGTCCTTCTCCAGGCAGCGCTGAAGCAGCCTGCGGACGCTCACGGGGAAGCGCTTCCAGTCGGGCTCGTCCTTCACCACCGACGCCAGGACGCTGGTGAGATCGTCGCCTGGAAACAACCGCTCGCCGGTCAGCATCTCGCCCAACACCGCGCCGAAGGCCCAGATGTCGGCGCGCTTGTCCACCGGCTTGCCCCGCGCCTGTTCCGGGGCCATGTAGGCGGCCGTACCGAGGAGGATGCCCGCCTGGGTGGCTC
>Ga0326728_10003807_pt1 | contig 45917 bp, 43 predicted proteins | sample MB3enrmetagenome_FD_207602 | JGI IMG/M metagenome (GOLD analysis project Ga0326728, IMG submission 207602) | Lab enriched peat soil microbial communities from McLean, Ithaca, NY, United States - MB31MN | ecosystem: Environmental > Terrestrial > Soil > Wetlands > Peat | place: USA: New York...
AAAAAAGATCTCGAGATCAAACGATTCGGCCAGCAGCATGAAGATGCTCACCAGGACAAGCCATGCCGTGAGGATGATTGCTGCAGCGATCTTTTTCTTCATGGTCTTCACTACCGCTTATCGCGGATCCCGGTCACCGGCCGGTACCGGCCTCCGGAAAAATGCGGTCTCCCCGTCATGGCAGTCCCCCGTACCCGGCACCCTGAAACCCGGTGGGTCCGGGACCCGCGGCCGCTTTCCCGTGACCGGATCGGTCACGTTTTCCGGCGGTTTTCCGGGGCTTGACACCGGCCGGCGCCCGGGTGATATTTTCTTCCGCCCGGCACCACCGTCCGCGATAGTTATTCCCCGCGGACACGTGCTGATGCCCCCGCCATTTACCGCACCCGTGACCGTGCCAATTCTCCTTCCCGGGAATGCATGCGTGCATGCACCAAAGACCGGTTTTGTTAATACTCAGTCACTGGATTAATAAACCGTTTTGATCTTTTGCCCGGGGTGCCTGCCGGTATAACGGTACGGGGTAAAAATTCACGCTGGAAAAACTTCCATTTTCATCGCAAATTCTTCTCCTGATCCTTTGAGGTCTCACGCCCCCCGGTTCTGTATAAAAAAAACCACCCGTTCTTCCCGCTGGTATGCGGTCAGCCCGCGGGAAGAGAATCCCATAAAAGACATCCTCCGGGCATCCGGATCCGGAGGGATCCCACCCCCCCCGGTTGTATCCGGAAGGGGCCGGAGCAGAGGGAAGAAATAACGGGCGATCCGGAATTTTTTTTATCGATCCCCGGATTCCCGTGCAGCGCAGTACTCTTCCGGGGTCATCAGCGAAAGCGGCGTCCTGCCCCGGTAATGGGCGGTATTCCACGTGATGATCGTACTGCAGTCATTCGATTCTGCAACCCAGAGGATCTTTGCATCGCCGTACCGCACCCCCCGCTCCATCACGGCAAGGACCTGTGCGCAGTATTCGGTCCAGATGAGTTCCGGTGTCGCGAGCGCAAGCGCGGGATAGATGACCTTCATGTCCGATGCCCCGGCATAGGTCTCGAGGATCTGTCGTGCCGCCAGGGGTTTGCCGGCTGCGGCGACGATCCCCGCAAGCTCCATCAGGTTGTAGAGCGTGGTCCCCCGGGCATCCTTCCGGCTGATCTCCATGAATGTCCCTGTTGCCGGGGAGCGCGGGTCGTGCGTGAAGAGGTGATAGATTGCGAGGAGATCGGTATCGATGACGATCACCGGCGCACCTCGCTGAGGATCTCATCGATACCGGTCGTGCCGAATGTATCCTGTATGGCCCGCATGATCTCCTCGCGGTCGAGGATCGGACGAAGGTCATCGATGGAGCCCGTTCGTGTCCTCCCGAGGTAACTGTTCAGGATCGCCTGCCGGAACGGGTCCTTTGTCTCGAAGGCGAGGACAAGCCGCCGGACAGCGTCAAGGATCGCCTCCGACCGGTTGGAGTACACTCCCTCGGCAGAGAGCCGGTCGAGGAGCTGTACGAGGCGGGGAGGCATCCTGACCTGCACGAGTATGCTCTTTGTTGTCATTGTTTTCGACATACATTTATTGTAATGCTATTAAAATATATTCAGCGGGAAGGTCTCACAAACCCCTCTCCGGCAGGAACCCCCAAATGGCCCTTTCCTTCATTTCAGGTGCTCAACTCCGTATCCCAAAAACAGGTGCCCTTAAAACGCTGCTATTTAGCAGGTTTTTCACCTCCATTAAAGGGAGATTCTGACAAACAAGTCGTTTTAATCAATATTTTCCGTGGGTGTGGACATCGTTTCCTGTGGAACCCGAAAACGGGATCGCCGGATCGGTAAAAGGAGCCCGATACGGGCCCGGAATAGTCCGGGTCCCCAGCCCTCCAATTCACCCTCAAAATGACTCCGGAACCGGGAGGCCGGGGGACCGATCCCACCTTATTAAAAGGTGATTCCTCAATGTGAACCACCAGAAATGAGACCAATTTACAAATCACGTGTATTCTTCAATTTGAAGACGTTCCCGGGGGCTTCGCCCCCGCCACTATGGCCCCCCATGGTGCGATAATTCTCCCTTACCGAATCGTTTCAATTTGTCTGGATTTTCTCAATCAAACAAATTCGCTCACGGGAATTATAGTGTATGCTCGTTGAACTGGTGGTTGTTATTCAGCAATCACCTGGTAAAAAAAAGCCAACCTCCTTTCTCACCGGACCGGAGTACCTGGCACAACGTTCCGGCATAACCACGACAGCTGCCGGATGGAGAAGCGGCATAATCACAGGTTGTTACCCGCCGCTCTTTTACCGGAGCCTGCGGATTGCGAGCGCGACAAGGAGACCGGTGATGCCAATCGCTGCCGGCAGGGGGGTATACGTTGTCGCCGCAGGCAGTGGTGAGGATCCGGGTGCCGTGGCCGGTTCCGTACCGGATCCTGTGCCCGCTCCTGTACCTGATATCGTGTTTGATCCGGAACCGGGTGCCGTGCCTGATCCCGTACCGGATGCCATAGTTGACACGGATCCGGATGTCGCGTTTGATCCGGTCCCGGATGCCGTGACGGAGGTTGTGGTAAGGTTCCCGGAAACCGGCTGCGGGTTCGTTCCGTTGAGAGCCGCTGTCTGGTATGCGGTGGCAGCACTGGCCGGCCCGGCACCGGGCGTGCCGCCGGAACTGCCGGCATTCAGGAGGTTGAAGGTGGCCGTCGCTGTCACGTCCTGGAGGACACCAGACACCGTCACGATGTATTCACCGGGAGTGAATGCCGAGGTGTCGACATAAAAGAACCAGCTGTTGGCAGTACTCGTGCCGGGCAGTACCTGTACCATCCCGCTTGCGCCAGAAAATCCACTGGCCGTTGTTTTTGCCGCCGGCTGGAACGTTGACGAAGAGACCTGGACGTTCAGGTCATCGCCCACGGCAAGATTTGTCGAGCCGTTGATGGCAAATGTTTCTCCCACCTGTTTATCCCCGATAAGGTTGATCGTCACCACGGGACTGCTCACGTAAAAGGAGACGGTCGTGAACGTATCGTCAATATTCTGGCTGCTGATCGCATTGATGAGTGCCGCGGCGGCATCCGTGCTCGGGAGGCTCCCGCTGCCGGTGAACCGGTAGATGGTCTGCCCGGTCTGGACGTTTATGACATCCCCGGTCGCGGCATCATAGATCACGTCGAACCGGCCGTTCATCATCGGGTGCTGGATCACCACAACGTATTCCCCGGCGGCAAGTGCTGCCGTATCTGCCGGCTGGAGTTCGTATTCATACGTGTCGTCGTTATTTACCGGCACGGTCGTGACTTTTGCAAAATTGGTGCCGATAAACCAGATCTGGAGGCCGACCTGTGGCTGGCCGGTGGCGATCCCCCGGATATACAACGGGTCGCCCCGGGCGATCACCGTCGGCAGTGAACCCCCGGACGTCAGGGTGATCGCGGATGCTCCGGGAGCACTGACGGCAAGGAGGACCACGACAGAAAGCATGACAAGACAGATCCCGGGGAAAAGAGACCGGGTATGCGCTTGCGGAGTCATGGCACGATCACCTGCATATACAGGACTCTCCGGCAACAAAGAAAAACCATCGTACTGGCTGGATCGCAACGGGGAAAACTTTGGCAAAACGCTGACCTGTCCTTCAGGCCCCGTCGTTTACGATCCGGAGGATCTTTTCCGAAGCCTTCCCGTCGCCAAACGGGTTTTTCCAGTTCCGGGGTGCACCGAGCATCTTTTCCGTGGCCTGCATGACCGCGTCCGGTTCAACACCGGCGAGCGTATTTGCCCCAACCTCGACCGTCTCCGGCCGTTCCGTGGAATCCCGCAGGGTCACGCAGGGGACACCGAGAATGCACGCTTCTTCCTGTACACCCCCGGAATCGGTGAGGATGAGCCTTGCATATGCTTCGAGCTGGAGAAATTCGAGGAAATTTTTGGGCGGGACGAGAGTGATTCCGGTGATGTCGATGCCGAACTCACGGATCTTCTTTCTGGTCCGCGGGTGGACCGGGAACAGTACGGGGAGGTCATACCTTCTCCCGATCTGCGCGAGGCCCGCAATGATCTTTTCCAGCCGGGACGGGTCATCGACGTTCTCGGCGCGGTGCGCAGTCACAAGGAAGTAGCGGTTCCTGCCCACACCGACCTCTTTGAGGGCGTCCCCGTGTTCCTTTGCGATCTCAAGATTCTGTAATACCGCATCGACAATCGTGTTGCCGGTGACAAAGATCGTTTCCCGCGGGATCCCCTCGCGGAGGAGGTTTTCCTGCGCTGTTTCTGTCGGCGCGAACAGAAAGTCTGACAGGTGATCGGCCACGACCCGGTTTATCTCTTCGGGCATTCCCCGGTCAAAACTTCTCAGGCCGGCTTCGACATGCCCGATCCGGATATGGAGTTTTGCCGCGGCAAGAGCCCCGGCAAGGACGGTATTGGTATCTCCCTGGATGAGGACGACACCGGGTCTTTCCCTGATGAGCGTTTCTTCGATCCCGGCCATGATCGTTCCCGTCTGTACGGCATGGCTGCCGGAACCGGCATCAAGGTTGTATGCCGGGTCGGGCAGCCGGAGAATTTCAAAAAACGACCGGTCCATCTCGTACGAGTAGTGCTGGCCGGTATGCAGGATAAAAAACTCCCGGCCCTGTTCCTGCGCCGCACGGATGATGGGGGACATCTTGATGATCTCCGGGCGGGTGCCGAGAACTATGGCGATTTTCATCGGGTAATAATTGTATCCGCGTTATTTTCAATGTTCCCTGCGGATGTCGGGAAAAACCCTGCTGTTCCGAAAACCTCAGGGGAATGACGAATGAATGGATGTCTTCTGCAGGGCTTGTTTTTTGCTGAAAAAAATTTTGGCTTTGTAGCAACCTCGTTTTTACGATGACTAAAAAGGGTGTGAACGGAGGGGACAGTGCCTGTCCCCCGTACCGCCCCTGCGCAAAGCGATAGTGTTGTAGTATTCCCTTCTCGGGAGTTATCGCTATAGGGGGGGATGCCACGGCGGCGGGGTTCACGGCAGCTCATGCCGAAGCCCCCAAGAGCGTTGAGAGAGTTTTCTAATGATTTCTACAGAGCCCTTAATTCTGATTAAAACTTTTCAAAATTCCCATTTCCCTCTCTAAAGGGTGATCCGGATTATCAGAATCCTCCTGCTAATGTTTATAAGATCGGACATCCTTATTTTGCATTCAGCAAAAATGCAAAGAATAATTTTACCTAATACCAAATTGGGTTGAATAATCTCTCAGGTGACGGTATACAACGTGGTATCGAATGGCAGGAACGACCCTTCATCCGTACAGTAAAGGCTCAGAAGTCAGCGGGGGCTCAAAAAGTGCCTCCCCGGATATTTCCATCAAGCTGAATGCCACCATGATACAAGTCAAGAATGCTGACGTCGCCCTGCGAAAAGGTCTCATCGTCGTGATACCGGCGTACAATGAGGAGATTGCTCTCGGGTCCGTCATCCTGCAGGCCCGGCAGTACGCCGACAAGATAATCGTTGTTGATGACGGCTCATCTGACCGCACCACAGAGATTGCGAAATTGGCCGGGGCCGAGGTGATCTCTCTTGAATATAATGCCGGGAAAGCCTATGCCCTTCTCGTCGGACTCAAAAGAGCACGGGAACTTGACTGCAAGGCGGTCGTCATGATGGATGCAGACGGCCAGCACCTTACCCGCGACATTCTGAGGATTGCTGCCTTTGCCATGAACGGGGACGCAGACCTGGTCATCGGGTCCCGGTTCCTTGAGAAGAACGGACATATCCCCATCTACCGCCGGTTAGGGCAGAAGACCCTCGATATTTTCACCAACATCGGAACAAAACAGAACGTCACCGATTCACAATCCGGATTCCGTGCGCTCAGCAGAAAAGCGCTGGACTATCTCGATTTCAAATCCAACGGCTACAACGTGGAATCGGATATGATCGCACACTTTGCGGCAAACGGTCTTGTCCTGCGCGAAGTGCCGATCAATGTGCGGTACGAAGTGCCGAACAAGCACAAGATGCACCCGGTAACCCACGGCATGGGGGTTTTGTCCCAGCTGATCAGCCTTATCAGTTACCGGAGGCCGCTTCTCATGTTCGGGCTGCCCGGAGGCACCTTTGTCATTATAGGTATCGTAACCGGTTCCCTTGCCTTCAGCGAGTACTATGCAACATCAAAATTCCCCTTTGCAATATCGATGGTCAGCATGCTGTTTCTCATCATGGGGATGCTCATGGTGATTGCCGGGTTGATCCTGAACACGGTGGTCGTTATTGTGAAGGAGGACCGGCATAAATAATGGATTCCGGTTCAGAACCAGATAGTAGTATAATAAGGAAGCGAATACAACATTCTCAATCGGTCTTTTCATATATTTTGGCAGGTATCCCGATCGAGGTCGTATGAACAGCAAAAAAATTCTCGTCACCGGTGGAGCGGGTTTTATCGGCACAAATCTTGTGAATGAATTACGTTCACGGGGACATGAGGTGCTTGCCATTGATCTCTATAATACCGAACGTGAAAATTATATACGGACCGATGTACGGAATTATCGCCAGCTTGAACGCGTTTTTGAAAGAACCCGGTTTGATTACGTCTACCACCTTGCCGCCGAATACGGCCGGTGGAACGGGGAAGATTATTACGAGAACCTTTGGCAGACCAACGTCATCGGCACAAAACACCTGATACGGCTCCAGGAAAAACTGAAATTCCGGATTATCTTCTTTTCCAGCGCGGAAGTTTATGGCGATTTTGAAGGAAAAATGTCCGAGGATGTGATGGCCAATAATCCGATAAAAGACACGTACCAGATGAACGATTATGCCATCACGAAGTGGGCCGGTGAGCTGATGTGCCTGAACTCAGCAAAAATGTTCGGCACGGAAACGGTCCGGGTCCGGCCGGTCAACTGTTATGGCCCCCACGAGCATTATACCCCGTACCGCGGGTTCATCCCGAAATTCATCTATCATGCCCTCTTCAACAAACCCTATACGGTCTTTTTAGGACACAAACGGATCATCGATTATGTGGAGGATTCCTGCCGGACGTGGGCAAATATCGTGGATAATTTTATTCCCGGCGAAGTCTACAACGTCGGGGGGCGGCCGGAATGGGAGATGGAGATCAAGGGATATTCTGACCTGATTTTAAGGGCGGTTGGCAGGGATGATTCCCTTGTCACCTACGAAGAAGCCGAGCCCTTCACGACAAAAGTCAAGCACATGGACTTCTCAAAATCTGAGCGGGATCTGAAGCATAATCCACTGGTTACTCCAGAAGAAGGGATCCACAAGACTGTCATGTGGATGAAACAGCATTACCGGGTGGGAGAATAACATGAAAGATTATTCTGAAGATTACAAAAATTCGACCATCCTGATCACCGGAGGGGCAGGAGCTATTGGCGGCAACCTGTGCAGGAAGTTCTCGTCCTTTGATGTAAAAAAAGTCATCATCCTTGATAACCTTTCATCGTCCTATGAATGGAATATTCCCAAAGCAGAGAACGTCATGTTTATCAGAGGGGATATCCTCGATGATGCGATCCTGAAACGGGTCTTTAAAGAACGACCGGAGTATGTGTTCCATCTTGCCGCCCATTTCGCCAACCAGAACTCAGTTGACAATCCGGAAAAGGATCTCATGATCAACGGCCTTGGTATCCTTAAGGTCCTCCAGTATGCCCAGATGGTCGGCGTGAAGAGATTTGTGTATTCTTCATCGGGTTGCGGGGTGTACGGCCTTGATTCCAAAATGCCGTTTGAAGAGCACGACGTCTCCATCCATCTCCACACACCCTACCAGGTCACGAAACTGCTCGGGGAATTGTATACGAACTATTTCTATGACCTTTACCAGCTCCCTATCGTCAATGCCCGGTTCTTCAATTCATACGGGCCCGGTGAAGTGCCGGGGAAGTACCGGAACGTGATCCCGAACTTCTTTTTCTGGGCGATGAATGGTCAGCCCCTCCCAATCACCGGCGACGGGACCGAGACCCGGGACTGGACGTATGTAGGGGATATTGTCAACGGCCTTCTCGCCATGGGTATCCGGGAGGAAGCGATCGGGGAAGCGATCAACATCGGCTCCGGCACCGAGCAGAGGGTTATCGATATGGCAAGCATCGTGAACAAGCTGACGAAGAACAAGGCTGGGATGGTGTACAAGGAGCGGCGGGACTGGGATGTGAAGACCCGGCTTCTGTCCTGTGTTGCCAAGGCCGACCAGATCCTTGGATATAGGCCGAAGATGACGTTCGAGAACGGGTTAATAGAAACTCACCGCTGGTTTGTGAAAAATCAGGGAAATATTAAGAAGAGTACCGAATTCTAATAGTTTTTACTCATGAACATTCTCGTAGTCCAGGAATCCAACTGGCTTGCCCGCAACCCCCATCAGCAGCACCATCTCATGGAGCGTCTCGCTGCCCGGGGCCATTCTGTCCGGGTCATCGATTATGATATTGACTGGAAAAAAGAGAATGAAGGGGGTCTTACACGTCAGAGAACCGTGTACGAAAATGTCCACAAGATTTTCCCTGATGTATCCATTCAGGTCATCCGGCCCCGGTCCCTCAGATTTCCTATCTTTGAATATCCCGCACTTCTCATCACTCATCGTCAAGAGATTATACGGCAGATCCATGAATTCAAGCCCGATGTTATTATCGGGTTTGGTATCATGAATGCCTGGATAGCCGCGCGACTTGCACGGAGGTATTCAATACCGTTCATCTATTACTGGATCGATGCACTTGATACTCTGATTCCTGAAAAGATTTTCCAGAATCTTGGGCTTTATTTCGAAAGACATACCCTCCGGAATTCTAAGAAGGTCATTGCCATCAACAGAACACTCAGGGAATATGCAATCAATCTTGGAGCAAAACCTGAAAGCACTTTACTCATAGGTGCCGGTATCGATCTTAAGCGGTTCAATCCGACAATCGATGGATCTGTAATCAGATCAGCTTATGGAATCGTGAAGGATGATATCGTGCTCTTCTTCATGGGCTGGCTCTACCAGTTTTCAGGATTGAAAGAGGTTGCTCTCGAACTCGCCCGCTCAAAAGATCGTTTTCCCCATCTGAAGATCCTTATTATTGGGGACGGGGATGCGTTTCCTGATCTTCAGCGCATCAGGGATGAGAACAATCTGGGCGACCGCCTCATCCTCACCGGAAAACAACCCTATGAAAAAGTCCCTGAATTTATTGCTGCAAGTGATATCTGCATATTACCTGCAGATCCAAACGAGAAAATCATGCAGGATATTGTCCCCATTAAGATGTATGAGTATATGGCTCTTGGAAAACCGGTTATTTGCACCAAGTTACCCGGAATCATGAGAGAGTTTGAGGAGTGGAACGGTGTTATTTATGTCAAGACTCCCGAAATGGTTCCCGAAACTGCATATACCATTGCCACGAATGGATCAATAAAAAACCACGGCAATTCTGCCAGAACGTACGTTGAGAATCTTGACTGGGCTACCATAACAGATAAGTTTGAACAGGCAATAAAGGGGGGATAGTAACTATGTCGGATTACCGGGCATACATAACAAAAATCTCAAATCTTCGTGAAGATATTACAAATAGTCTCGAATTTATCGGATGGAAGGATTCTATCCGCAACGACTCCACGGTCTTTGTCAAACCCAATTTTACCTACCCATTCTATAAGGAAGGTATCACCACCAACCCCTTGGTCCTGAAAGAGATTCTTGCAATTCTCAAAGACCAGGCAGAGCGGGTCATTGTCGGGGAATCTGACGGGGGCAACCATTCGTTCACGGCGGATCAGGCATTCAAAGGCCATGGGATGCCCGGGATCTGCAAAGAAACCGGTGCTGAACTGGTCAACCTGTCAACACTTCCTTCACGATATATAGAGGATATCATTCAGGGGAAGAGAGTTAAAGTCCAGGTGCCGGACCTTCTTGTTGACGAAATTGATTGTTTCATCTCTGTTCCCGTTCTTAAAGTGCACGTGATGACTACTATCTCCTTGAGCATGAAGAACTTGTGGGGATGTTACCCTGATACCATGCGGTGCCTGCATCACAAATACCTGGGCCGGAAACTAGCACTTCTCACCAAGGTGATTAAACCGAAGATCGTCGTAATCGATGGGACATATGCTCTCGATGGCCATGGCCCCATGTATGGAGAGGCGGTAAAGGCAGATCTCCTGATTGCGGCAAACAATCCGGTCGTTGCCGATACATTTGGTTCGGCGATTATGGGGATTCCGGTTTCACAGGTTGAACATATCATGATTGCAGAAAAGGAAGGGCTTGGAACAACGAACCTTGATGCGGTTCAATTCAATGACGACTGGAAAAAATACCAGATGCAATTCCAGATCAATAAAACCATTATCGACAGACTTTCGACAATTCTTTTCAATAGCGAGTGCATGGCGAAGCTAGTGATGGAGTCTCCTGCGACACCGATTATTTATGGGGTGGCGACGAAGTTGAGGAATAAAGATGAGGAATTGGTAAATGATCAAGTGAAACGAGGATATGAATGAAAATTTTACACCTAATCCCCTTTTTCTCACCAATGTTTGGAGGATCTGTAAATACAACTTATTTGCAAGCACGAAAATTATCTGAGAGAAATCATGAAGTTACAATACTTACAACGGATTTTAATTTCGATTTACAGTATGCTAATAATATCTTAGCTGAAGGAGTTACTGTGATTCCATTCCCATGTATAGCAAACTTTGGACTCTTTATATATACTCCATCAATGAAAAAATGGCTTGAAAAAAATCTGAAGGAATTTGATATAGTTCACATCCACAATTATCGATCATACCAGAGTGCTACGATTATTCATTTTGCGATAAAGATGGAAATTCCCTATATAGTTCAAGCTCATGGGTCGTTATTACCCTTTTTCGAAAAACAATTTCTAAAAAAATGTTTTGATGCGATATGGGGGCACAATATTTTGAAAAATGCAGTAAGTTTTATCGCCTTAACAGAAACAGAATTTGATCAATATGTCAAAATGGGCGTTCCGAAAAACAAGATTATGATCATTCCTAATGGGATCGATATTTCTCATTGCGCTGATTTACCCCCTCGGGGTCAATTCCGATTGAAATACCAAATCCCTGAGAATGAGCGAATGATCTTATTCCTTGGAAGAATTCACAAGATAAAAGGAATTGACTTATTGGTGGAAGCATTCTCCAAAATTCATAGCCAGATAAGTGATATAAGACTGGTAATCGCAGGACCAGATGGAGGATCTTTATTCCAGATCCAACGACAGATCCGTAAATTACATCTTGAGAATAATGTAATATTCACCGGACCGTTGTACGGGAAGGATAAACTCGAAGCATATATTGACGCGGATGTATTTGTATTGCCTTCGAGATATGAAACTTTTCCAAATTCCATTTTGGAAGCTTGGGCATGTGGGACACCTGTAATTACAACAAAGAATTGTCAAATATTGGATTATATCGAGGAAGCAGGTTACTCTATTGAAGATAACCCTGTCGATTTAGCAAATGTAATAAGAAAAATTCTCAGTGAGAATGAAAAGAATGAGCTACACGTCAAGCAAAACAATGGTAAGCGTCTTGTTCTAAATGAATTAAATATTGAAAATACAATTTCAAAGATAGAGAGCCTTTATTATAACGTATTGACCAGAGACCGTTTAAAAAAAGAAAAAATTTGGTTAAATACGTAGTACCCATATGGAGCGAACTCCCTGAAGAACTCAGACAATTATCAGATCCAACTAATAATTAGATAGAAATTATGAAACCCATAAAACTTTTAATTGTAACCACCAGCTGGGATGATGGTCATAAAAATGATGTGATACTAGCTAAATTATTAACCAAATACAATATGAAAGGAACCTTTTATGCAACACAAAATTATTTAAATCCCTTAACAGAAGAAGAAATTATCGAAATAAGTCATAATCACGAAATTGGTGCACATACGTTAAATCATCCGATACTCACCAAATTATCTCTTGAAGAAGCATATAAGGAAATTATAGGTTCAAAATTGTATTTTGAAAAAATTTTGAATCATCCTGTTAATATGTTCTGTTATCCAAATGGGAGATATAATGAAGGGATTAAGCAGTTAGTAAAAAAAAGCGGTTTTATTGCTGCACGAACTTGCAATCACGGAAATTTTTCAATACCAGAAGATCCATTTGAATGGCAAATTTCCTTACATGCATCAAATGGATCTCCATTGATATCATATAATATATGGAAAAAAAATCACCTCCCAATTAAATCATTTTTCGATTGGGAGATACGAGCACAATTGTTATTTGATCGTGCACTTAAAAATGGAGGAGTTTATCATATATGGGGGCATTCATGGGAATTCGAAAAAAAAAGAGAATGGCCAAAATTAGAACGAGTTTTTGAATATTTATCGAATAGGAAAAACGTTATTTATGCAACAAATGGCCAAATTTTTCTCAACGATTTCCGGTGATTTTTGTGGATAGTAGCATAACAATCCGGGTAATTGAAAATAATGAAGATTTTGAGGAGCTGAAGGAAACCTGGAATACCCTACTTGAAAATTGTGAAGATAAAAATATTTTTTTAACATGGGAATGGATGTTCAGCTGGTGGACCTATTTTGGGGAGAACAGCAGTCTTCAAATTTTATTAATGTTTAAAGATAAGATCCCAATTGCCATAGCTCCGTTTATGATTTCTAAATATAACAAATATTTCGTAAAATATCGAGTTTTAGAGAATATTGGCTCTCGTCATATTGATTATAGTGGTATAATTTGTGCAGGGGATACGAGGGAAATTTTTAAAAGTCTCTTTGATTATCTTGTTACATTTTTAGAAAATGGAACTTTTATTGTTAAAATATCTCATATTCCTGATGATTCAGTTTTGCTTAAAAAAATTCGAGATATGTCGTATGAATATGATAACAGACTTGTATTCCATGAAACTCAAATCACCGCTTGTCCATTCCTGTCAATACCCGAATCTTGGGAAATTTTTTGGTCTTCACTAAAGAGAAAACGAAGGCATAATTTAAAAAGATCCATAACAAAATTACATGGGCAATTTAATGTAAAATATATTTCAATAAAGCCAACTGATAGTTCATTTAATAAACTTTTTAATGATTTTGTGATTGTTTATCAAAAAAGATGGGGACAACATAAAATAAGCAGCAAGTTTTCAAATACGCAATTTATCCAATTTTATCAGGAAATTTGTCGTCGTTTCGCCAACAATAATTGCTTGGATTTCAACATTATGACATTGAATAATTGTCTTGCATCCGTGATTTTGGGTTTTTACTTCAATAAAAAATATTATTATTATACTATAACTTTTAATCCAGAATTTGAACATTATAGTTTAGGGCAAATTCACATATTAAATATAATAAAAAATTCTATTGAAAATAAATTAACTGAAATAGATTTTCTAAAAGGGGAAGAAGCGTACAAATATTTCTGGACGCAAAAATCCCATAAAAATTATGAGATTTTAATCTCAAAAAAAGGACTTTTTAAAAGACTGCGAATGTTGATATTTCTCAAATTCTTACGAATTTATGAGATAACTCAACGAAGTTTTAAGGAAAATTATTATCTTTATATAAAACAACGGAATGAAAAACGCAGTAAATGATGGAAATATTTTTCATTGAATTTTTAGTATGTCGAGCATGCAAAGTATTTTTCTTCAAAATAAAACCCTTTTTTGGAAATCTAAAGATGTCAATGAAAGTCAGGAACAATTTTTATTAGTGTACGTATAATTGTTATTGTGGGAAATTTCAAAGGGTTTAAAAGGATAGCCCATAATGAACATGAATGCTCCAATTTTATTCAAGAATACGAAATACCCTAATAGATGTCCTGTATATTTTTGGAGACCTTGGTATCCATCATCTACTTTTTTTGAATTATTATATAAATTTGATAAACTCTTTGATCAAGATTATATTAAAAAAACAATTCGCGAACTCGAATTTACATTAAAGGAATATTTTCGATGTGATTATGTGATTTTCACTCCATCAGGTTCCGCATCAATATTCTTAGTCTGCAAAACAATTCTTAATAAAAATGAGGTATTATTACCTTCATTGGTCTGTGATGTAGTCCCCCATACGATTCAGCAATCAGGAAATCCGATGAATTTTTTAGAAGTTAATTCTTCTACATATAATATTGATGAAAATGACATCCTGAATAAAATTACATCTAAAACTGGAGCAATTCTTGCAGTTCATCAGTTCGGTTTTCCTTGCCAGATGGACACAATATCGGATATTGTAAAAGACAAAAATTGTCTTTTAATCGAAGATGCCGCGCAATCCTTTGGAGCTGAATATAAAAATAAAAAGGTTGGAACAATTGGAGACATTGGGATATTTAGTTTTAACAATAAAGTCCTTGATGCTTGTGGTGGAGGACTTATAGTTACGAATAATCAACAATATTACCGAAAGATGAATGAGATCGCAGAATCTCAATTTTCTATTGATTACAATAAAAAAAGAATTATCAGAAATTTAATTCGTTCCTGGTTATTATCAGATTATCCAAGGATTGGGAATGCAATTGGTGGTTTGGTCAGTAAAGAGTTTATTCCAGAATTGACTGAAAAAATAAATTCTATTACTCCTTTGCTAGTTCAGAATATTTTTCCGGAAATTGAAAAGATATTATGTTACCGTAAAAAAAATTTCAATTATTATTTATCTTATTTAAAGGCTAATAAAATCATTAAACCTAAATGGGAAAACCAAATGAAACCATCATTTACCTTTTGTACACTACGCTTTGCCAATACGAGTACGAGAAACATCATAAAATCAATGCTATCGAAAAAGGGTATACAATCGGCTGTACTTGCACAGTCTGCCCATCGTAAATATAATTCAAAATTACATTTGCCGGCAACAGATCTTGTTGCAAATACTATGCTTTCTTTTCCGACAGACCCTCATATTGATGAAAAACACATTCTCTGCGTTACCGATAGGATCAATCAGATTTTATATGATGAACCTAATTATATATAGTGGAAAATGGGATTATGAATAAAACAAAAAAAATGAATATTTGTATCCTTTCTTATCCAATATCCGGATGTCGTGTGAGTCCAAAAATTCTGACTTCATTTATCAGTATTTTAATACCCCTTGCTGATAAAATTTTGATAATTTCTGAAGATTTTCATATCGATATCGATAATCCGCTCAAAAGTAAAAAAATTGAAATTTGCAATGTTCATGCATATCCAAATGATAAAAAAGCAAATTCATTATTTAATATTGTGCGGTATCTGAAATATCAAATATTACTTTCCAAAAAAATTATTCAATTTTCAGATAAAATCGATCTTATTTTCTTATATGGTGGCTCATCACTATTGATTCCTAATCTTTGTGCACATCTTTTAGGATATAAAGTAGCAACTTTTGCGCAATGCCCAGATTATGATGTTGTTTCAGAAGGATATACGAAAAATATTGGAAAATTTCTTTATTATGTCGTTAAAGCTGTTGATCATCTGAATTTTACAATAGCTGATATGATAATTCCCGAATCAAAAAATATGATTGATTATGAAAACCTTACTAAATATAAATATAAAGTACTCCCTCTTGGAGCACGATATGTTGATAATTCATTTATAAATTGTGAAATTCAATATAATAATCGAGATTTAATTGTTGGATTTATTGGACGGTTTGAAAAACAGAAAGGACTTATTGAATTCATCGATTCAATACCTATCATAAATTTTAACAATCCTCAAATAAAATTTGTAATAGGCGGGGATGGTTCCTTAAAAGATGAAGTAACACGAAAGCTTCATGAATTGAGACTCGATGATAAAGTTGAGTTATTAGGTTGGATCCCCCAGAAGGATCTACCTCAAACTATCAGAAAACTGAAATTATTGGTTATGCCGTCCTACTCTGAAGGATTGCCAACAATTGCCTTAGAAGCGATGGCATGTGGAACTCCAGTATTGGCAACTCCTGTAGGAGGGATTCCGGATATAATTAAAGATGGTATTACAGGTTACATTTTAGATAATAATACTCCAAATTGCATTGCCAAAAAAATTCAAGAAATTTTTAATCAATCAAATGGCGATATCATCTCCCGCAACGCCAAAAAAATTATTTTGGAAAAGTATACCTTTGATACTGCTGTAATAAGATATCAACAAATAATTGACTCTTTGGTTGATTTGAAATGATAATAAATATTTGAGAATTGTAATAAATAGAAGATATTTTGTAAAGGAAAATTTTACGTTTGAGAAAATAGTGAAAAAAATGGAAAACATTATTGGATGACATCTGAATCGGGATTGGAGAGAAATCATTCGTGTTCATTGAATAGAATACTTGCTTTAATTGGTATCGGACTCATCCTCCTCTCTCTGACTATAATCTTAATAACTCCAAGTGCAGCAAATTATGAATTTTCGATATATGATGCATATCCCCTCATTTTTTGGCTGGCCTTGTTTGCGGCCATCATAACGGGGTCTGGCATCATTTTAATTGATGGACTATTCAAAGAACAAGACATATTTCATTGGATCTTTGGTATCCTGATAATTTTTCTGGCAGATTCGATTTTATTATTTATGCCACTCATCCGGGGATATCTGAATTTTGGATCCGGGGATGTTCTTACCCATATCGGATGGATGAAAGACATTATTCGTACCGGATATGTGAGCAGCTCAAACATATATCCCATTGACCATATTCTCGGGGTGATCCTTAACTTTTGGACCGGTTTATCTCTTCAGGAAATCACGATGATTATCCCGGCACTATTCTCGCTATTTTTTATCATATCGTTTTACCTCCTCTCAACAGTAATTTTTTCAAAACAATCAGAACGTCTTCTCTTGGTTTTATTCGCATCAATTCTTATGTTTGGCAATATCCACATGGCATTTACACCAAATGCCCAAGCATTCATGTCATTGCCTTTCGTTCTTTATTTGATTGTTAAAAGCAACATTTTTAAAGGGGACCGGATTTTCTCTTTTCTCTTGATAATAATATGCACCCTGATTGTTTTTTTTCATCCGTTGATTTCGTTAATTGTCATCATAACCTTTGTACTTTGGAAACTGGCGCCATGGATCCAGAAAAAGTTGGATATTATAAGCAATTTTAAGGTAATTGACAATATGTTGGTTATTTTATTGATTGTCCTTTTCTTTTCTTGGAACTCTTATCTATACATCCTTACGAAAACCGCACAACCTATTTTCGATGCGATTACAGGTTCCGGACAATCTGTTTCTGAATTCCAGAATTATGTAAATATTCTCGGTCAGGTCCACGTTGATTTACCATATATGGTTCGATTGAGCATAAACATTTATGGTCAAGCGATTATTTTGGGAGTCCTAACCATGATCTGCGTTACCTACCTTCTTTTAAAAGTCATCATAAACGAAAAGATCTCATATATCCAGCTAATCTTTTCGATCTTCTTCCTCACGTTATTTATTGGATCAATCCTAATGTTTTTTACCAACGGTGCATTCGGGTTTGGCAGGATCTATTCATGCGCATTGATATTTTCAATTATTGTCATCTCTTCTACTTGGTTACGGATGACCTCTGACTTTAAAATCAATTCTATTTTAAATGGAATTATAATAGTGGCAATTCTGGCAACAATTATATGGTTTTCTATGTTTAACTTATATTGGTCACCAATTACTAAACAGATAAATAACCAGGTTACAAAAAGCGAATATTTTGGCATGATCTTATTTTACCAGTATCGTGATGAATCCTATCAAATTCTTGAATTGGGGCCATCGCAGGACAGATCGTATGATGCGATCTATGGGCGAGATTATCCGAGAGTAAATGTGCGATATCCTAGTTCTGGTATCTCAACCCTGCCACCGGATCATTTCAATTATAACTCAGGATCCTCTCTGGGAACAGGATATAATAATTATGAGTATTTCCTTCTAACCAACGAAGGAAAATTTTTCTATCCAAATATATATCCGGAATTCCGGCAGAATTGGCGATTTAACCCTGGTGATTTTGAACGGCTGAATTATGATGCATCGGTACAACAAATATACAATAATGGAAATCTTGAAATCAGGCTTGTTGGATAACAGTTGTATACCATGAAAAGAGCTTTAATCATCAGTTATTATTTCCAACAGAAAGATGACATTGGGGCTATTCGTTTAAGAGGACTTGCAAAATATCTGCCCTCTTTTGGATGGGAAACAATAATTATATCCGGTACTGCAGGAAAAGATGACGGTTTCGAAGTAACGGAAGTAGTGATTGATGATGTTTTAACGAGATGGAAAAAAATGTTGAGATTAAACCTAGACAAGACCCTTAAGGCGCAGTTTGCAATTCCGGAACATAAAAAGAAACGGTCGCTCCTTGACTATGTAATAAAAATCTGGGAGGAATTCTTCGTTTATCCGGATAATAACCGAACATGGGTACTACCAACTATCACTAAAGGAAGAGATTTATTGAACAAACAGCACTTTGATGCAATCATCAGTTCTTCGATGCCCAATTCTGTTCATTTCGTTGCTGCAGATCTCGCGTCAGAATTCAAACTTCCGTGGATTGCAGATTTCCGGGACCTTTGGACCCAGCATCATTACTACCACTATTCAAGAATAAGAAAATTTTTTGAAGAACGGCTTGAATGTAAAACATTATCCGCCGCAAGTGCCCTGACCACGGTTTCCCAACCATTGGCGAACAGACTACATGATCTACATAAATATAAAAGAGCAATTTCGATCCTGAATGGATTTGATCCCAATCAAATTAATCCGGGGATCCCACTTACGAAAAAATTCAGCATTACCTATACCGGAGTTCTTTACAAAATCCGTCAGGATCCTGAACCCCTTTTCCGGGCATTGAGGATCCTAATAGATGAAAAAAAACTTGATCCGAAATTAATCGAGGTAAATTTCTTCGGTTATGATAGGGAGTGGTTAATGACCGATGTGAAAAAATACCAATTGCAGGAAGTTGTTAAAATCTATGGACCGATCTCCCGAGAAGAATCAATCCTGAAACAACGAAGATCGCAGCTTCTCCTCCTCCTCACTTGGAACGATCCTCAGGAAAAAGGTATTTACACAGGTAAACTCTTCGACTACCTCGCCGCCCGCCGCCCTATCCTCTCCATGGGCTTCACTGAGGGAGGTGTCGTTAAGGATCTCCTCGACCAGACACAGGCCGGCATACATGTTTCGAACGAAGAGGAACTTAAAAAATGCCTGCTGACGGCATACTCGGAGTACATGGAAACGGGCGCGCTTCAGTACCGGGGCATCGACTCGGAAGTCATAAAGTACAGCCATCTGGAGATGGCGAGAAAGTTTGCGGCGGTGCTGGATGAGGTTATATCATAATTTCTTAAAAATTATTTAAAACGAATTGGATCGCAAAAGTTCCATAAATGCACTCCTCTCATGATGGAATCATGACAAATCTGAATTCTTTATCTATGAAATGGCACCACTGGATAAATAGTATTTTTGATGAAAATTGTCATATCACTTAATATATCTATGACATCGAAAAAATTCATCCGGGATATCGGAATCATAGGACTTACGCAAGTACTGACAAATCTAGGTTCATTTCTTCTCCTCCCACTGATTACAAAAACATTGGGAACATACGACTACGGATTATGGGCACAAATCTCAGTAACAATATCGCTTCTTTCACCGCTCGCCCTTCTTGGATTATCGATGACATTCGTCCGGTTTCTTTCGGCTGAAAAAGATATTAACAGAATTCGTGAAGGCTTTTATTCAATTTTCCTGTTTGTCTTATCCACCGGTATAATTGTATCATTATTCGTATTTACTCTATCAGATTTTCTGGCAATTACAGTTTTAAATGATCCTATGACCTCATATTATATCAAATCCAGTTCGTTCCTGATTCTTCTTTCCACTCTCGAAGCGATATCACTTTTTTATTTCCGGATTTTCCGGCAGATACAGACGTATGGTCTGTTGATGTTATGCGAAACTTTTGGAAAACTTTTCATTAGTTTTATTCTTCTCATTACCGGGTTTGGTATACTTGGTGTGATCGGTGCCAACCTTATTGTTCAAGGTTGTATTATTATCATTGAATTGTTACTAATCATTTCTCAAATCGGATTTGCCATACCAAAATTCGATCGGTTAGGCGAATTTTTAAGATATGGCGGGCCTCTCACTCCAAATTCCCTTATCTATTGGATTACAAACTCAAGTGACCGATATATTGTTGGAATATATCTTGGCCTTAATGCAGTAGGAGTTTATTCTGCGGCGTATGGTATTGGAAATCTGTTACAGCTTTTTGTCACTCCCATCCAGTTGATATTGTTTCCAGAGCTTTCCAAATTATATGACGAAAATAAAATTGATATGGTCAAGACCTACTTGAGACATTCGATTCAATATTTCCTCCTGATTGCTATTCCTTCAGTGGTAGGATTATCGATATTAGCGAGACCAATTCTCGAAATACTCACAACACCAGCGTTTGCCGCAGGTAGTACGGTAATTCCATTTGTTGCTCTTGCGGGACTTTTTTTTGGGATATTCCAAATAACTATCAATATAACCCAACTTGTTAAGAATACACAATTCGATCTTCTAATTCAAATCATAGCTGCGGTTGCTAATCTAGTTCTAAATATTTTGCTCATTCCCTTCATCGGAATTATGGGGGCTGCATTTGCAACATTGATTGCTTATATCCTCATGGCAGGTGTATGTGTCTATATTTCCTTCAAGTATATTTCATTTGATCTCGGTTTTGGATTCATTTTGAAAAGTATTATAGCTTCGGTAATAATGACAGGAGCACTCTTATTTTTTTACCCCCAGAACATTATACATCTATTGCTTGCAATAGGACTTGGCATTGTTGTCTATTTTTTATCGATGGCAATAATGAAGGGTGTTGGGAAAAAGGAGTTTGATTTGATAAAGGAAATGGTCGTAAAAAAGGCGTAAATGGGTAAGGTGTCATTATATCCCCTACATTCAACAATGATTTGAGAAGGGAAAAATGACAAAACTTGCATGCCCAAAATGTAATGGAAAAAAGTTAGGCAAAATGCGTACGGGCAGGAGACGCTGTTCAAAGTGCCAGTATGAATTTACCCCACATCGTCTTCCTCTTCGTCTGACCCGGGATCAATGGAAAGAGATTTTCCATTGGTTCCTCCTTGAACAAAGCAGTCAGAACATCTCGATCAGTACATCCATTGAACGAAGGAGAGTTATGAGATCTCTCACAATAGTAAGACGAGTTCTCACCAAGGATGTTCCAGAGATATTCTCCGGTACTGTTGAAGTGGATGAAACCTATGTCGGAGGTCAATGGAAGAACAAGCGAAAAACAATCCGGGATATAGGTACTAAACGTGGGAGAGGGACCAGGAAACAAACGGTACTCGGGATTCTTTGTCGCAATGGTACGGACTGGGCCGAAGTTATTGATGATGTCGAAGATGGAACTCTTCAGCCACTTATCTCCAAAAAAGTATTAAGTGGATCTATTATTTGTTCAGATACCTGGAAAGCTTACACTGGTATCGCTGCACGAGGATATGTCCATCTCCTCGTCAATCACGGTGAACGTCAGTACACTGATGGAAAAGGAAATCACATCAATGGGCTGGAGGGTTTCTGGGGTTACCTGAAAAGAAAACTCGTCTCTAAAGAGGTATTCGAAAAGAAAAATTGCCGTTATATTTAGGTGAATACGTATGGAGATATAACCATAGAAACGATAGTGATAAGGACAAGATTAAACGAATTATCAAGTTGCTGGAACAAGAAGTTTAGTGGTTAGAATGTGACTATACCCTAAATAATAAGTGGATTACCGAATTAGGGGCAGTATGAGTGTCATTCGTTATTACATACTTATATTTGGTCTCATAATGCTTATAGGCTTTGCAAATGCACATACCCCGACAGGGGTGTTCAATGAGCCGCCGACATCAATTTTTAACTGGACAGTCACAAATGCCGATGTGCCTTTAATTTTTGATTTAAATGATTCTTCGGCTAATAATCCATCATCATATAACTGGACATTTACGAACACCACTCCCGGCAATAATACCGAAATGCTGTTAAGCACTTTATCGAATGCCTCAGTAACCCTTGAAGTGGGGAATTGGCTAATCAAAGAGAACGTCAGTAACCCTCTTGGATACAGCGTTTCTACACAGTTTATTAATGTGACATATAGCGCGGCCGATCGGAGTAACCTCACCGGCATCGTAAATGCAAATTATCAGTTATTCCCGCCTGATTTCATCTGGAATGTCCCGATCAGTAATCTGCCGATAGACCCGAACTCATCGGATTTTATTCGGGTGAATAGCGGGAGTAACGCATCGGGATATATTAGTATGGATTTCGGGTTGGAAGCTCTCGATGGGTATACATACGATGTCGTCGATAACACAGTTCCGATGAATAATGTAACGTTCCCTGACTCTAGCCATCAAGCAATAAGTGACAACGTTCCTTATCCCTATCCCTCACCATTCCCACGGATCGAGGGTGCATTATACCCCTCTATATGTACCGGCGACTGTCATGCTTCGTTCGTTAACCGGAACACTAACACCCTCTATGAAATGTTCGGGCTCTCCGGGTTATACTCCAACGGAACAATCAACGCGAAAACGGCAGGAATGTTCAATTTATCAAATTATAGTTTAGGCATTCCAAATCCAGCAGAGGCGGATGCTTCTGGAACTCCAATGCTACAGGCGCTAATCAGATATCAGGAGATCCAGAGCGGATCAATCAATCATGCGCTAATGCTTGACATCCCGTGGGCTAGAGAATATAGTCATGTTTGGCCAGCAGTGGTTGGGAGTGGCAATGGAAACAACGTATCATTGGCATATCCCCCAATGGGAGAACGGTTTAGATTAAATGCTTCATTTAACATTGAAGGATATTCTACGACGAATCAGATCATCCTGACCGCCATGAAGAAATATGGGATGATCGTTGCCGATAACTCCCCCCCATCATCGGGGTTTTCAATTCAGGGCGTTCGAGATTCACGGTGGAATTGGGCGGACTTGTCCGCGCTCAATAGTATCCCCATATCGAATTTCGAGGCTGTGAATGAATCTTCGTTTGAGATTAGCGCCACCTCCGGGCAGGCCTACACGACCCCATTGGTGTCATTCACTCCCACAGGGCCACTCTCAATCTGGTATCCTAACGGGATCGCGTTCACTGGTATTAGTAGTACAAGTTTCTTCCCGGTGACCGCATGGTGCTGGACGTGGGGAGACGGCACATTCTCTAACGCTGAGAATTCCTATCACGTCTGGACGCCGGGGATCTATCATGTGACCCTGAACGCCAGCAATCCGTATGGGTATTCGACCAATTCAACATGGGTGCAGGTGATGAACCCATGAGCGCTCGTAAACGAATTATGGCGACCGCCCGCGGCTTGCTGTCAAAAGATGATTTTCCCGAAATGTAAAAGCCCCTATTGGAACACTCCCAGAAAAAAATAGAGAACCAGAATAAATAAGAAGTGGATTACCGGGTTTAGGATGGTATGTGTGCCAGTCGTTATTGTATATTCGTATTAGAGAGAATTCCCTGTACAGCCATCGATTCATCCGGATTCACCATCTCGTATGCCAGCCACTATTATTCCTGGAGAACCGGAAAAATCCGAAAACGATTCCTGAAAACTTCTATTTCCATCGATACTGATCAACAGATCGTTACTGGGCTCAATATCTCCCTGCAACCGGTCCACGATATTCCCCATGCGGAAAAACTCCTCGTTCAGTGTCACCGAACGAGAAAATCTGATACCTACGTCCTAGATAAAGGATATGATTCTGAAAAAATTCACCGATTGATCCGTGATGACTTGGATGCGTATTCTCTTATCCCGGTCAGAAACAGAAAACGGAAACGTATCTCCGGGTATTATCGACGAAGGATGCTGCTGTTGTTCAATCCCGTTCAATACCATCAACGAAATAAAGTTGAAACCGTATTCTCTATCCTGAAAAGAAGGTTCGGGGAATCCCTCAAAGCTCGAAAATACCGACTCTAGGTCAAGGAGATCAAAATCAAGGTGATCCTCTATAACCTCTCAAGAGGATGAATAAATTCTCTGTTCTGATTGTCATTGAGGAATTCTACAGTGCCCTCTAATGTCTCATTTTTATAGAGTTTGATAGAGTGTATCAAATATTTGTTTTGGTATAACTGTAAAATTTTTTGTTTTAACCGACTTGATTATTTGGCTCAAATTTATGAGATACCACGGACTATGTTCACCCAATATACTTTTTTCATTTGATGGAAATAATATCCCTTGCCTGTTATACCTAAAATTAATATTAAACCTTCCAATTCCTATTTCTGATGCAAAGTGGGCATCACTCCCAGCAGCAAATGGTTTATTATATTTTTTTGCCAAATCCAGTGCCTCATTATTTTGATTGACGGTTGATCTTCCATTAAAAACTTCAATAGCATCAGAATTTGTAATTACATACTCGTTGAGTTTATGGCCTCTGGAGGGATGAGGTAGGATTACATATCCCCCTTGGGATCTAATTTCTTCAATGGCATCGATAGAATTTTTGGATTTTATTTCCTCGGTTAAATTTAAGCCAATTATATCCCCGATTTCAGTTTGGACTTCAATTCCTACAATCACGAGAAAATCCTTATCGATATTAAGTTTCTGTGTTACGATACCTCCCTTAATAGTGTTATGATCAGTTACCGCAATACAATTTAAACCATGCCTTTTCGCAACTTTAAGTATTGAACGTGGAGATAGAATAGAATCGTATGAGTATTTCGAATGGACATGAAAGTCTGCGATCATTTTCTTACCTTAGGGTTGCCATGAGGGTACCATAAATTACCACGCATAATCTGTGAGACAATAATTATACAGGTATCGTACATTTGCAAAATATTTGGTAAAAAATCATCCGGCCATAAATTGCTTCTCGAATTTTTATCAAAACATTCCCATAAAATTTCCCAAATGGATTTTGGATTTGCAAATAAATGGAGCATATCATCTGGAAAGGGCCACCTGAATTTTATATTTGTATTATAATTGAAAACAGGCTCAACATCACCATTAAGAGCCATCTCAACAAGCAATTTTGGAAAATTTACTCCAGAAGTTATTGCTAAATCTAAGGACCCCCAAAATTTTGGATTGATCTCAATAAGTTTAAATTTTCCATCTCGCGCATCTTTTTTAAATTCAACCATGGCGACGCCATGCCATCGTAACGGTCGTAATAATTCTAAGCCGACTTTTTTCAATTCATCATCAAAAATGCTTTCTGCACAAGTACTTGCCCCCCCGGTGATCGGGAATTCTCTCACCCGTTTATGCATAAAAAAAGCCCTTATTGTACCATGATTATAAAGTGCATAAAAACCGTATCCTTCTCCCTGAATATACTCTTGTAAAATATAATTGTTAAGATCAAGATGTTTGAGATTTTCAAAAGATTTTATGTATTTGATCTGCCCGGATTCATAAATCCCCTTTGCCACTATGGGAAATTCATCAATATCTGTAATTGATGAATATCCTTTAGGACTCGGAATATTCAGGGAATGAGCTAATTGCATGGTTTTTTCTTTATTGCATGCAATTTGCATTGATCCATAATCTACGATGGGAATTTTTACAAAAGGAAGCAATTCTTCTTTGTGTTTGGAAATTGTTACCGTGGTTAGATATCCAACGGGTATAAGAACATCAACCCGATTTTTCTCTAAATAATCAATTAAAAATTGAATAAATTGTCCTTCATTTCTCGGATCAGGACAAATTAATTTTTCATTACAAAATCGTGAAAAAAATGATTGTGCTTTTTTATTCGAAGCCATCGCGATAACAAAAAACCCTGCTTTCCCTAAACTTCTGACGGCTCCCAAAGTATGTTTGTAACCTGCATCGGTAATTAAAATTTTGATTTTCTGGACCAAGACATTATCAACTCATGAAATAATTTTCTGGAGATTTATTTGCGGAACGATCATTTCCCCACTCGTCATCCACGCCTTCCTCTCAGTACAATACCCGAGAATTTTCTCATATACCGCAAGATTCTCGCCATCCATGTATGTATTGTGCCACAATAGTGTAAACACCCCATGACATGCTGCTACACGATCAATAAGCATTTTTACAAATTCCCATTTACTCTTGCCATCAAACCGCATATAGGTATTATCAAGCGTGCCATCCATAACGATCAGCGGAATTTCTAAAATATCAATTCCCCGATTCGTGTTCAAATTAAACGGTCTATATGGGTGGCACATCCCATTCCGGAACCCGATACAGTCAGCATACCCAAGAGTTGTGTCATATTGGAATCCCGCCTTGCTCAAACATTCCCATGTTTTCGGCACGTTAAAACGAAGGTAATGATTCCGGTACCCGATTACTGGTTTATGAGTAACTTTCTCCAGTCGCTCCTTCTTTTTTTTCATTTCCTGCGCATTGAGATAGGTAGTATGTCCCCCGTGAAGTCCCACTTCCCACCCGCGATAGATGATTTCACCGATCTCTGGTTCAAGGTCTTTGATTTTGTAAGCATAATCCTGCTCACCCGGATGCTCCGCCATGAAAAAGAATGTGCTCTTTGCACCGTATTTCTCTTCGAGATCCATGATCGCTGAAAAGTTACAGAGAGCCAGTTTTTTTGATCGTATACAGGTGATTGAATGAAGTGATTCTGATAGCTTGCCTTGTTTTAATGAGCATAACGTGGCAAGTCCTATGGAGGGAATGGACTGGTACACGCTATCTATATCATGGGTGAGGCAAACAGCAAAGGGTGCATCATGGGGATATTCAACAGAATAACCGTGTTCATTCAAGTATTGCGAGGCTTTAGGTTCAAAAATATCACGATTCTTGCTTGCATAATATGGAAATCTGTCATATTGATCGCGGATCGGAGAGTCATATTCTTCTTTCCGGGTGAAGTGATCCCAGATTTCAGGATCTTGTTGGAGTATTTCGTGTATGTTCATAATCAGTCATTTTTTATAATGCGGTTGCAATTCTCTTAATTACAAAACATTCGTAGGTGTTATGTATGTCAGTTTTAGTGTTGAGAGAATTAATAGATTTCAATGTTTCACCCAATGAGCTTATACGTTTAGATTTAATAATTCCTGATCAAACTTAATATATGACTGATTGATCATGGATGTTTCTTCTGGATATCCAGCAAATAATATTGTAAAAGATTTTGGGGTGTAGATATTGGATAATTTAACCCGGCTTTTAAATATTAAAAACGCATTCTCTGAAAAAGTTATTTTAAATTCGAATTTTTTAATTTTTTTATTGATTCTGGATCCATTGTTGTTTATCTGGCAAGGTCTGGACTTTACCGATATGGGGTTTGCATTGACAAATGCCCAGCAGATTTTTAATGATCCGACTAGTATACATTACGGATTTTCGGCGTGGTTAACAAATATTATTGCTGGCGTATGGTTACATTTTTTTGGCGAGGCATTGGGACTTATCGGGTTCAGATTTGCATCGGTTTTAATAGTATATGCAACCATTTTTTTTGCATTCTTAATTCTGAAACCGTATTTTAAAAAAGAATATGTATTGATCGGTCTTTTTTTGGCAGAACTATTTATTGTTCGTTTTTATTGGATAAATTATAACAATTTAACTGCGCTTTTCTACGTAATCGCTGCATATTTTATCATTAAAGGGTTGCAGGAACATCATGACTATTTCATTCTCCTGTCCGGGTTTTTTTTGGGATTAAATATCTTCAACAGGATTTCAAATATTTTGGGAATTTCCCTGCTTCTGTGTATTTTTGTTCAGGGATACTGGGATACGATTAACACGAAAGAATCGATAAAAAGTGCCCTGTTTCTCATTTCAGGATTTATTATTGCTATGCTTACTATTAGTGGAATGATGGTTTATTTAGGACAGTTTAAATTATTTATCAATTCAATATTGGATTTATTTTTTAATTATGGGTTGAATCCCGCATCATCATATAGTGGGACAGGTTTACTCACCCTCTTTATTAGGGATCATTTCCTGGCGTTTTCCTTAATATTTATTTCAATAATTGGATTTATTCTGATTTCAAAAGTATATTCCTGGTTAACTTCCCATTCTTCATTCGTATCAACAAGCTTTTTATTAGGTTTATTTCTGATCGGATTGGCCATCTCAATCGTAGTTTCTGTCGGAAGTTATGTCATTATGGTAACGTATGGGCTGCTTTGTATTATATTGATAAAAAATATTATTTGGCATTGTCCTGACAAGAAACAATTACCTCTTTTGTCATTGATCTCATTGTTATTGCTTATAATCACACCCCTGGGATCAGGCAATGGAATGTTAAATGCAATTTATGGTATGTGGCTTGCAATACCCATCAGTCTTATATTTTTACTAGGATTCACCGGGCTTGACTTAGAGATTGATCTGCATATTAAAAACACAATCTTGCAAAAATTCAGACTTGAATTATCAAAAATTGAAACGAAAAAAGTTGTTTGCTTAATTCTCATCTCTTTCTTGAGTTTTTCACTGGTCAGTGCGTATCAGTATACGTATCGCGATAGTGCAGATCGTTTTGAAATGGTATATACTGTCAATCACCCTAGTTTGAAATATGTTTTTACAACTGAGGAACGTGCACATGTTATACAGGGCCTGGTTGATGAACTGCCTCATTACATAAAAAAAGACGATTATGTTCTGGCGTATGAAAATATACCAATGGTATACTACTTAACCGGGAGCAGACCCTATCTGGATAATTCATGGCCGGATTTATATATCCCTGACCAATTTAGTGATAAGTTGAACCAGTCGATGAAAGAAAAAGGGGTGTTGCCAGTAATAGTACGAGCAAAATTTAACACACGTAGCTTTAATTGGCCAGATAATACAGCGCTTCCTGAAGATGAATCATCTCGAATAAACCGAGATACACTGGAGCGTTTTATCGCAGTACGCAATTATACGCCGGCATGGAACAATGAATTCTTCGAGATATTAACGCCGGGAAAGTAATGCTCAGTTAAAGATTAAACACCGCAATCCCCACAACAATCAGCACAATTCCCACAACCATTTTCTCTGTTACCCGTTCTTTCAACACTCCCCACGACAAAACCACCACCACCACAAGATTCAGCGACGCAATCGCATAAAACAACTTCAACGGAATTCCCATGTTTAAGACAATTACGGAGATCAATGTAACGAACAGAAAAAGGCCATATGCACAAAGAGTATGCAGATTCAGGTACGCATCTAAGAGTGACTTTTTTCGTTTTCCTTGATGAGCTGATCCAATCTTCAGGAGCACTTGACAGATCCCGGTAAGAAATACCGCAAGAAATACAAGAAAAAGCGAGAAAATCATGCCGCATCTCCGATTTCATGTGAAAGCACAGCAATCCCTACAGTGATGAGAACCAAACCCATAATATTTGCCAAGGTAACTCCCTCCTGAAACAGGATCGCCGAAGAAAAGAGTACCACAAAATTGACCAGCCCCATAAAGGGATATGCCACAGATAAGGGGAAATGACGAAGTGCCTGCTGCCACACGATTGCCTGGAGAAAAAGGCACCCAAGAGAGAGAATATAAAAGGCATTGGTCACTATCCCGATAAGTGATGGAGCAGGTAGCGAGAGCGCTGCATATTTCCCAAAAATTCCACTTAAAGACTGGAATGTAATGGATAATATGATGAAAGAAAAGTATCGGATATTTTTCATATCAGAGTTCCATTTCCCCGATAACATATTGCTGACCATAGGAGACTTCTGTCAGAATCCGGCGAAGGTATTCTCCGATGATAGCTATGGAGAATAAAATCATCCCCCCAAGGAAGGTCAGGGCAACCATGAGCGAGTTCCAGCCCATTAGAGTGTTAGTGGGATCGATCAGGTATCGACCGATGATATAGATCCCGTAACAAAAACTCATTACACTGATAAGTATTCCAAAAATTCCTACGATGAGCAACGGCAAGACGGAATAATTGATGATCAGATTGAGCGAGAGGGGAAGATATTTCCCTATATTATAATTTGATTTGCCCACTTTTCTCGGATCATGGATTACATCAACATTGGTGATTTTATTCGCTAGAACGCTCCTTCTCACAAGTGCTGGCAAAAAAACGTATGATGATTTTATAGATATTATATTTTTTACCACATCCGATGTAAAAATAGCAAAACTGGAAATAAAAATCGTATTGGGAATCTCTAATATATAATGAATAAACATCTGAAATCGATTACTGAAAAAATTTTCAATACGACTGTGGTGTTTAATTTTATATTTGCCATAAACAACAGAGTAACCTTCCTCGATTTTGGAAATGAGTTTAGGAATCTCTTCAGGAGGATGTTGAAGATCGTCGTCCAATGTTATGATATACTCACCATTTGCGTGATTGAATCCACAAAGAATTGCATTGTGTTGACCAAAATTCTTTTGGAGATGAATTATTTTTATTTTTTTGTCTTTCTGATGCAGTTCCTTTAAAACCTGCCAACTATTGTCTGAACTGCAATCATCAATAAGAATTAGTTCATATTCTTTCGTAATTTTAGATAATATTACTGTTAGTCTATCCGTTAATTCTACCAGCGTTTTTTCACTATTATATACAGGTATAATAACTGAAACTTGTTGATTAGCTCTCATAAGCATCCCCGATTATTAATTTAGAATTAGTGTTTTTCATAGATTTTTCTCATAACTATAGTTTCTTCGGTGATATGAAAACCAAAATAGATATAGATATTGAATACAGCAATATTATGACTTGAAATGTATGTTTGAAATTTCTTTTGTCCAATTGAATACGCATAATTTAAATAATCTGTTAGTAGATTTGTGTAAATCCCATAACCTTTGTAATTTTCATTTACTCCACCTAATCCTAGATATATCCCCCCTTCTTCTTCTTTAACCATTAAAAAACCATAGATTTCATTATTTTTTTTATTTTGATAGATAAATGTAGTGTATTTTTCATTATTTAACGCATTCAAAAACCAGTTCTCATATCGTTTATTTGATTTTTGTCGCGGTATTTGTGGATCCAAGTGGTATCTATCCGTTGTAAATGTAGTGTTTATTATTCGTAATATCGAAGATATTTCTGATTTGTTGTAACCATCTATTTTTTTCAGATCAAAAAAACGATTATATATATTATTTTCGAGCAAGCCCTTCATATTTTTCATAATTTTAAACTGAGATTCCATGTAATTAAAATCAAGACTCTCTAAAAAATGGATAGTCGCAATATCGGCATTTTTTATTTTTAAAAATGTCATAAAGGTTTTTTTCTCTTGGCATTCTTTGTCGAGAATGGAGATGTTATGATGATCAAGTTGATTCTCATAATTTATTTCAAAAACGGGTTTATCTAATAAATTGGAGTCCCACGAAACAAAATCCAATTTCTCTTTCATAGTTATCTTTATTTATTTTTGCGATATTTCAAAATATCCTACATTCATCGGTTTGAACTGATATATTTCAAGTTCATATTGTTTTTTTAGGGTTGTAGACGATGTATTTATAAATTTTAAATTATCATAAAATGCATGTACCAATTGATTTTTGGCTGTAGTGATATATGATGCTTGAATTTTTTCAAATTTTTTCGATTTCAAATTGTTGACTAAGTAATTAAAAAATGCAAATTCAACATTTCTACCGATTATGCGACAACTTAATAAAAATGTATCAATGTCTATCGTTTTTTTATCTATAGTTTTTAAAATGCATAATCCCGTGACTCCATAATCTCCAAATTTATCTTTTAAACTCAATCCCAATACAGAATAATCTTCGTTTTCCATAAAGGAGTTTATTTCACTTTCCGTATACCTTTTAGTTGTTAAATTAAACTGATTTGTTTTTTGGGAAAGCTGCGCCAATCGAGGAATTAATTCTTTTCGATTAATTTGAATTGTTAATTTTAAATTTAGATTTTTTAAATAATCCTCAAACGAAACATATTTTTTTTGTTCCTCTTGTCTAATTGTTTGTTCCTTATACGTTTTATTTCGTTCTAAGTCTTCTTTGGACTCACTAATGTTAAAAAACAATCCCAAATTTTCCCTTAATACTTGGGGATATATAAATCGATTTTCTGGAACCTTTATTGTTGTAACCTCTGGAAGGGTATCTTTGATCAAATTTAGTTCGAAATCTGAGTCATCTACAAATACAAAACTATCGAGACCAATATTTAAATTACGAGCCATTTCCTTCAGGTTTTGATCTTTCGAATTCCAATTGATTTTTTTAATTGTAATATATTCATCATTTAACTTTAAGTCGGGATGTTTTCGCAAGACACTATCTATGTCCTCATAATTGTTTTTACTACATAATCCTATAATTATCCCATGTTTATATTGATCTATAGCAATCGATTGGATTTCTTCAAAGGGCCTTCCTTTAATAGAATTTGAAGACATTTCAATCCCTTTAAATTCGTCCTCTCCTAAGATGCCCTCCCATAATGTGTTATCGCAATCAAAAATTAACGCTTTCTTTGATTTCCCGTTAATAGATAAGAAAATCGGAAGAATAAATTTTGAATATTCCTCGAAAAAATCAATAGAGTACAAAGATTTTGTTGTATAAAAATCTCTAAAATTAATACATTTTTGTACGGATAATCTTGATATTACTTTATTAATGTCGATAAATATGATATTTTGTAATTTCAATGTGGATAAATATACATTTAATTCATTGCATATTTTATCAAATTTGTTCAGTCTGATTAAATTATTATTAAAGGCATTTGTTGAAAATAAATTCATGATTACAAGTGGACTATTTTTAAGATTGTTGAGTACGAAATCGATATCGTTTTTTGTTTTTTTAATAATGCTCTCAAGTTCGTTATCTGAGAATAAATCCGCTTTATACTGCAGTCCTTCGATAATATTGGATAATTCCCAAAAAATGATAACTGCTTGCGTATCTTTTATATCTGCCGTATCCTGTAAAATATTATCATAATTCCCGATTTTTATCTTTCCCGGTAAGTCATTGCACCTCAATTTGTACTCTAAAATATCCTTTATTGGAGTTATAGTTATATTTGAAAGAATTTTAATAGAATACGTCATTTCCCGCCCGGAACTTTCAAATTCTCTGTTTCGCCTTATAAGTTCAGAATATTTCATATCATCTCTCCAGCAATTCAATAATCCCAAAACCTTGTATTAAATAAAAACTGACGAGATGATTTTCAAATAAAACTGCCTTCTTCGGAGGAGATATACAAATAACTTTATTATGGTCTTTTTTAATCTTTGTTAGTGTAGTGTTAATATTATCTGTTTCAAAGCAAAGATGGTAGATGCTGGTATCATTTTTAGATAGTATATTCTCGATCGGTCCTTTTATTTCAGTTGGGTAAACAATTTCAATGGTAGGCATCCCACTATTTGATTTGCACATAATTAAATTCACATTTTGTGATGGATCGTGAATTGATTTATGAATTGTATATCCCAATCCCTTTAAGAATCGAATGGTTTTCTCTGGACATTTGGCTGCAAGTCCCATGTGATGAAATTTGAGCCCGTATTTAGTTTTTTTATCATTTTTTTCCGTGAAATTCATAGGGATTGTCCTTTCAAATATTTTTTAGTAATCTCTTTTGCTGCCTTAAATGTTCTTAGGGATGTGATATCTTCGAACGATAATTCAATATTATATTCTTCTTCGATAGCTGCGACAATTTGAAGATGACGAAGAGAATCCCAATTCTCGAAAGAATTATATTTTATCTCATCAGTAATCCGATTCAAATTCACTCCAAGGATGTTACTAAAAATTAATTGCAGGGACTCATCTATATTGTTCATGTTTATTTCTCGACCCTTAGCATTATAACTATTGCAACTGCTTGCTCTTTTGTATGAGATATTGACATTTTGATGGATAAATTTTGATATTTACTATCATTAATCTGCATTTGAGGAACACCTTGTTGAGTATTCCGTATCTCAATTATATTTAATGGGATATTTGATATCCCCAAAGAAGAAAGTGCTTTTATTGCAGCTTCTTTTGCTGCAAATCTTCCACAAAAATGAATATAGGGTTCTTCCATATTTAAACAATATTCTTTTTCAAAGTCTGTAAAAATTTTATTAAATTTATCGTAATTTTCTCTAGTGCGCCGGAAGTAATCACAATTTTCAATATCTATTCCAATCCCAATATCGTTAAAAGCCACCTTGTTCATATTATTCTTAATTGAGATTTACCTTCAAACAATTAATAATGTAATCTATATTTGATTTTATTAATCCCGCATACATCGGCAATCTCAGCAACCGCCCACTCATCTCTTCCGTCACCGGCAAATCCTCCTTTTTGTATCCCAGCCCCAATCCCATTGGTGCTGAATGCAACGGAATATAATGAAATACCGCAAGAATTCCTTTTTCTTTTAGTTGATTCATCACACGGTCCCGTACCTGTTCATTGTGGAAGAGAACATAGAATAGGTGGGCATTGTGTTCTGCATAATCAGGAACTACCGGCAACCGGATCTTCCCTTCATCTTCAAACAGTTTCAATACAGAATAATATGCATTCCAAACGTTCATCCGCATATTCTGGATTTCATCGAGCTTTTCTAACTGGGCATAAAGAAATGCAGCTAACAGATCGCTGGGCAGATAGCTCGAACCGACATCAACCCAGGTATATTTATCAACCTCGCCGCGATGGAATTTGCTCCGGTTGGTCCCTTTTTCCCGGATAATTTCTGCACGCTCGATAACATTTGGATCATCAGAATTAATGAGAAGAGCTCCGCCTTCTCCGCACACATAATTTTTTGTTTCGTGGAAACTATAGCACCCGAAATCCCCAATCGTTCCCAGATATTTTCCTTTATATTTCGCATTCACTCCCTGTGCTGCATCTTCCACGACTTTGAGATCATGATCCTGTGCAATCTCCATAATTTCATCCATCGCGCAGGAAACACCCCCATAATGAACAGGGTAGATGGCACGAGTTTTTGGAGTAATTTTCTTACGGATATCTGCGGGATCAATGTTGAGGGTATTGTCTTGAATATCGGCAAACACCGGTTTTGCTCCTGCAAGTAGAACAGGATTGACCGTTGAAGAAAACGTATAGGACGGCACAATGACCTCGTCATTTAGATTGAGATCCAAGAGCCGGGTTGCCAGTTCAAGTGCACTTGTGCATGACGTTGTCATGAGAACTTTTCGTGCACCAAATTTTGACTGGAAGAAATCCTGCACGAGTTTTGTATATTTCCCATCACCGCTGACATGCCCCCCTTCACTGAGTGAGTGAAGTACATCTTCCATGTACCGGATTTCGTTTCCGGTAAGATAGGGGCGGTTAAACGGAATCTGCATTATTCTTCGCCTTTCTGGATGGTGTTATTGATGGAAAAGAGCATCTGGTTTGCCTGCATCAGCGATTCAAAGGTTCCGGCATCCGTCCATTCTCCCTCAATAATATCGTAGGTCATCGCATTATTTTCCACATACCAATTGTTGACAGAAGTGATCTCAAGTTCGCCACGTTCAGAGGGTGCGATACTCTGGATTACATCAAACACCTGAGAATCATACATATACACACCGATTACCGCATAATCGCTCTTCGGGTTTTCCGGCTTCTCTTCGATCTGCATAATCATTTTATTCCGTTCATCCAGTGCGGCCACCCCAAACCGTTCCGGATCCCCAACGCGTTTCAGCAACACTTTTGCGCCGGAAGGTTGCTTTTTGAATGCGTCTACATATTTCCGGATGCTGTGGGTGAGGATATTGTCTCCAAGAATGACGATAAGTCGATCTTCATTTGCAAATATCTTCGCAAGCGCGAGGGCATCGGCAATCCCCCCGGCTTTTTCCTGAACACGGAACGTAAAGTTACACTTGAAATCGCAACCACTCCCAAGCAGCCGGACAATCTCTCCCATATGATCTTTTCCGGTCACGATAAGAATGTCTGTGATCCCTGCGGAGAGCAACTGACGGATTGGGTTGAAGATCATCGGCTCTTTTCCTACGGGTAGCAGGTGCTTGTTCGTTACTTTGGTAAGGGGGTATAACCGGGTGCCGGAACCTCCTGCAAGTATAACACCTTTCATGTCTATACTCCCTTTCTTCCAATAAAATAAAAAGTACTGGCTATGTTTTTTGCCATGGGGTGCCCAATCAGAATAATATCTATAAATTTTATAGGCCATAAGATAAGCGTGAAAACTACAAATAATATTTTATAGATTACTTTTATTCGGAAGGATAAGAGTATGGCTAACCATTCGGTTAAAACCCAGACAAGCGATGATGTCGGGCCTGCACCTACACCTGTTTCCAGTTCCTTAAATTTGTGATGTAACCTGACAACCCCAGAGGAGGTCCACCGTGTATAATCATGCGGACTTGCATGAAATCCTTGCAAAAATGGAATATGAGTATAAATTACTCCACCGTTTTTAATCACGCGAAACATTTCATCAACCACATTTTCGGGTTCCGGAACATGTTCCAGAATTACAATATTGACGATTCCATCCACAGAATTATTTTTAAACGGCAATTGGGTCGCATCTGCAACGATATGAACATTATGATAAGGAGCAATATCTATATTAATGAAATTTTTTCCAAGTATGAATGGACCTGATCCGATATTGAGAATAATTGATTTTTCATCATTTTTTACATAATTTAATAATCGTTTGTAAGTATCTTTTTGAAAAACGAATACAGGAGAAATCAACCGGATAAGAAAATTATAAAAATTGGGGTACTTTTTAAAATAACACTTTATTGAATCAAGCCAATCCGTATTCGCATCTGATTGTATTATCATATTATCAGCATAAACTGTTTTTTCCGTAATTTTTGATATAATATGTACGGTAATCGTTGGTAATTATAGATGATAACCAATCATTATGATCCAAATACCATTGAATGGTTCTCGTTAAACCTTCTACAAAGTCAATTTTTACTTTCCAGGTTAAAGCATTGTAAATTTTTGTCGAATCGATCGCATAGCGCCAGTCATGGCCTTTCCGGTCTTCAACATAGGAAATAAGATCTTCTGAAACCTTCAAATCCGGGCGCAAATCTGCAAGAATCTCAATAATCAATTTCACGATCTCAATGTTTGATCGTTCGTTATTGGCCCCGACATTATAGACCTCGCCAGTAACACCCTTGTGAAGAACAAGATCAATTGCAGAACAATGATCCTCAACATGTATCCAGTCCCGTACATTGAGGCCATTCCCATATACCGGAATTTTTTTCCCGCTCAGGCAGTTGAGAATCGTAAGGGGGATTAACTTCTCCGGGAACTGGTATGGACCATAATTATTCGAGCATCGGGTAATATTTACGGGAAGGTTGAAGGTGTGGAAATATGCCTGCGTCAACAGATCGGCACTTGCCTTACTTGCAGAATAGGGACTGCGCGGATTAAGCGGCGTGCTTTCTGTGAACAAACCGGATTTTCCAAGCGATCCATACACTTCATCCGTAGATATCTGAAGGTATTTTTCCACTTCTCCCTGTAATGAAACCTGTAATAAGTTCTGTACACCCAAAACGTTTGATTTTACAAAAATATCCGGCTGGATGATGCTTCTATCGACATGTGACTCCGCAGCGAAATTAATCACATAATCCGGTTGGAACTGGTCGAATGCATTTTCGATTTCTTTAACTTCGCTGACATCTCCTTTGACAAAAGTGTATCGTGGATCATTTTCGATATCGGACAGGTTATTGAGATTCCCTGCGTAAGTCAGGCTATCAAAATTGAGAATTTCAATGTCGTGATAGCGGTTTAACAAATACCGGATAAAATTGCTACCGATGAATCCTGCTCCGCCGGTTATAAAATAGTTCATTGATGTGATTATTGTTAATAATTAATTTAAATCTACCCAACTTTGGCGCGGGTTTGAGATAGTGTCAACTGCAGAGTACATCTATCGTAAAATCCGTGAAATTGCTACCAACCTTCGCTGATGCAGGATCCGCCATGACTTCACGCAGACTTGGCACAATTTCCGAATCAAACTGGACACCATTAAAAAATCGAAGAATAAAAGACGGACACTTTCAATTGCAGTAAACAAATTGCCTCACCAACTCCTAAAAATATGGGGGCACAGCAATCTCTTACAAATTTTACCCGGATCTCATGACCTGGGATCTCCCTTTTTCTGGTACGGTAAATCTGTCTTCAAAAGAGGATTCCCGGGAATCAAACCTGAAACGCTATGGTGAATTCCGGAACGGTATATCTGCATAAGAAAACGAAGCGGGTCATTTTGCGCCACATCCAACCATTCTAGAAATGTTGGTCATCAAGGATCTCACGGATTCTTACACTTGCCCCATGTCCAAATATGTCACGTTGCTTAATTGCCGGTTTATCTGTATTGATCCGGGCATGTATTTTTGAACTCTCGGTTCCGGTAAGGACGTTCCAGCCGTTATGGAGCGTTTCCACCCACTCCGTATTCTCTCTCAAAGTAATACACGGTACGCCCAGCATGTACGCCTCCTTCTGCATCCCGCCAGAATCGGTAAGGATTTTCTGTGCAGATATCCCATCAGCCGGATCATGTCAAGATATCCGAGCGGTTCCGTGATATGGATATTTTTCGGTATGTTTGCAAGAAGCCCGTACTCCTGGAGATATTTCCGGGTCCGGGGATGGACCGGGAACACCACCGGCACGCCGGATTCTCCGACCGCCCGGATAATACTGGTGAGGTTCTGCCGGTTGTCGGTGTTGCCTTCACGGTGTACCGTCAGCACGCAATACTCCTTTTCTGCAAGCTCAAGCGTTTCAAGGATGCGGGATTTTCTCTGTGCAATTCCCCGGTTGTACGCCAGCGCATCGGCCATGACATCGCCGACGAGATGCACGCCTTTTGTGATCCCCTCGGCTGCGAGGTTCTTCACCGCAGTCTCCGTGGGGCAGAAGAGAAGATCGGAGATATGATCGGTGACAACCCGGTTGATCTCCTCAGACATCGTGCGGTCGAACGAGCGGAGCCCGGCCTCGACATGCGCAACCGGGATATGCAGCTTTGCAGCGGCAAGCGCGCCGGCAAGCGTCGAGTTGGTGTCGCCATAGACGATCACGAGACCGGGCTTCTCCTTGAGAAGGACATCCTCCGCCCGCATCAGGATCTCACCGGTCTGCCTGCCATGCGAGCCGGATCCCACGCCAAGGTTGTAATCCGGCCGGGGGATCTCCAGCTCGGAGAAGAAGACGTCCGACATCTCCGGGTCATAGTGCTGTCCGGTATGTACAAGGATCTCCGTATGATCTTTCCGGAGTTCCCGCAAGACCGGGGCGCACTTGATGAACTGGGGGGGCACCGACAATGGAGGCAATCTTCATATTAATTCTGAATCCGATATAGATGGTTAAATCCGATGATGGAAAAACTTACGGGTGTTTAAAACCCCTCATCAAACATATACAATCGCTGGTAATATATCCCCTTCTTTTCCATCGCATACTGGCCTACCATTCCCCTCACCGCACATCATGAGCACTGAATGATTGTTCATCAATAACGGGATCACTTCAACACAATTATACTCTAATCCCGGAGTTGAAGATTTTGGAGGGATTCTTCACAGAATTCAGATAATAATCATAATTTTTTATAGAATATCCCGTTCTTCTTCGCCATGTTCTGGTCGAACATCCCCCTCACATCTATCAGCACCGGATGATCATTCATCAGTTTACGGATTTCCTCGATAGACATATCCCTAAACTGCTTATGCGCCACTGCAATGATCACGGCATCCATCTTCTTGTCCAGTTTCGGTAGGGGTATTGCCCCAAAGTGCTTGATCTCGGCAGGAGTCAGCAGCGGGTCGTATCCGTACACGTTGACGTCATACTCCTTCAATTCCTCGACCATGTTCTCGGCCGGGGACTCGCGGGTGTCAGCAACATCCTCCTTATACGTGAGGCCCATGATGAGGGCATTGGATCCCTTGATGGTCTTCCCGACCTTGTTTAAGCCCTTGACGGCCATGTTGGCGACATACCGGGGCATGGAGTCGTTGATCGATCGCCCGGCAAGGATCACCTGCGGGTGGTAGCCGACCTCCTTTGCCCGCTTGACAAGGTAGTACGGGTCGACGGGGATACAATGGCCGCCGACCATACCGGGCTTATATATGTGGAAGTTCCACTTGGTGCCGGCAGCCCTGAGCACCTCATCGGTGTCAATCCCGAGCCGGGCGAAGATCATGGAGAGCTCGTTCATCAGCGCAATGTTGAGGTCGCGCTGGACGTTCTCTATCACTTTTGCTGCCTCTGCCGTCCTGATGTCAGGCGCCCGGTACACGTTCGTGACAAGGCCATAGAGATCACAGAGTGCATCCGTCGTCTTCTTGTTCATCCCGGCGACGATCTTGCAGATATTTTTCAGGATATGCTCCTCGTCTCCCGGGTTGGTCCGCTCGGGCGAGTAGCCGATGAAGAAGTCCCTGCCGCATTTCATGCCGGACTCGCGTTCGAGGATCGGGGCCATGACCTCTTCGGTTACACCGGGATAGACCGTGGACTCAAGGACAACGATCGCGCCCTTCTTCAGGTTCTGCCCGACAGTTTTTGATGCGGAGATCACCGGTTCGAGATCCGGGTCCTTCGCTTTTGTTATCGGCGTCGGTACGGCAATGATGACAAAGTCCGCCTCTTTGATACGCGAAGGGTCAGTTGTGGCCTCTATTTTGTTGCCCGGTTTTTTATTCAGCTCATCCACGCTCTTCCGGTCCCGCCGGTACCCGATGGTGCGGATATGCTGGGAAAAATCTTCTGCAAGGGGTAATCCGACATAGCCGAGACCGATAACACAGACCGTCTTGTTCAGGATAGTTCGCGATGCCAAGAAATTGACTCCGATGATAGTTTGCTTATATTATTTCTATTCGCTCAACGAAAAATATATCGAAATGGGTAAGCCGACCGTGCATGCCGGCGCTGCCATGCGGATTCCCCGGAACCTGCAGCCGGGGTTACCGGTTGTGTAACGGCTGTCCTTCAGGAGATCTGCTGGAGGGATCGCATCCGTAGGGATCGTTATGGATCCAAAGGAGACCATGATGAGCGAAGATGAGGGGTATCCCTGTGAGCTCAGGTACCACCGGGTTTGCAGGGCTCCCCTACATCTTCCCTTTCCCGATCTCTCCGGCGTAAACCCCCGCTCACCACACCCGGATAGCTCCCTTGTTTCGACCGGTGGACAGGTCCGGGATTGTCCGGTTTGTCCACCGTGAGGCCGATCTCTAAGGGATATGGCACTCCGGGGAAACAGGGGCATTATAGCGGCCGGAAAAGTTTCCCTTTACCGCTCTTCCTGCAAGGGAAATTCAGGAAAAGCGTGATACTATTGATGGGAAAGGCCGGGATGTGTGAGTTTTCCGACAGGACAGGTTCAGCCCGGATCCGTAAAAAAGAGGGAAGTACCCCATTTTGCCCGGACCTGATAATCACTATAAGAGGCCTGATTGGCCTGAATCGCTGCATACGGGCTGCGTTCTCGTGATTTTATTTTTATTAAGTCGCTCATTTATATACCGGGAGCATACGGGTATGTGCCACACGGCCCGGCATACGACGGGCGGTGCGGGCGGAAACGCTCCTCCTGATGGTAACTGCGGGTAGCGGACGCTCCGTACCGGAACCGGCGGTCATGCCGGCCGGTGGCAGGGAGGAAAACACCATGAAACCAGAAACACCAGAAAAGACCGGCCGTGATGGTAACGCATGCACAGCGCAGCCCTGCAGGCTGATCCGCATCCACCATCCCGGCAAAGATTCCGACCTGCGGACAAAAAGAGCGTCCGCATCTGTCGTGGGACTGACTGGAGAACAGGGAGCAGCAGGTATCATGCCCCCACCGGAGCCGCCGGAAAGAGACGGAGGATCCGTACCGGTAGTGCCAACGGGGCCGGACCACGGCATCTCCCGCACACCGGCAGGTGCCGAAGATCCCGGCACGTGCAGTCACGGGGAACCGGAGGATCACCGGGCCGGCATACCGGGAGGGGCCGGCGATCGCCGGGCGGGGATTCCGGTGGGAACCTGGACCACCGGTTCACAGCTGCCGGCAGAAAACGGACACAGCCGCACCGGGCAACCGTTGCCCGGCACCGCGGGAGGGAGGTCTGCGATGACACGCGGGCACCCGCCGTACGTGGCGATCAGCGAGGCAGAGCGGAAGGCGAAAGCCCGGGGGCTGATGGTATTCTCCCTTGAACCGGGAGGCGATCTCCCGTTCCATTTTGTCATCTGTGACCGGGACTGCATCAGCCTTGTCCGGGTCCGGAGGCTGAAGTACCCGGGCTACACCGTAGCTGAGATCGAATGTTCGTGTAAAAACGATATCGCAGCGCTCCGGGCAGTTCCCGTGACGCAGGAGATCTTCCGGGAGCTCTGGGTGCGGGGTCCGGACCGGCACTGGTACCGGTACCTCGTGCTGCCGGAATCGGTGGAGATCCTCGAAGACGGTGACGAGCCGGAGGATAACGGCCGGCAGGAAGGCGGGACAACCCCCCCGCCTTCCCTTTTGTCCGGTAGCTCGCCTTCAAAAGATCGAACGGGTATTCCCCTGCCGGAAATAACATCTGGGTGAACAGTCCCTGCGTAGACTCCTCAACAGAACAAGGATTGACGTATATCGCTGAACTTACCGGTAACAGACGGGATCTTCGGGAGTCCCCTGAAAAAGATGGTGAATATAACCATCGTCAAAACAGCTGGAGGAATGCCCATGCAATCCCAGGCCCTGTCTGCTTGTCCAAAGTTTCACGTCCCGTAGGGTAAACGTGGTGATCAGCGAACGGTAATTCCAGAGTTCATGGAGATCTACAGGTACCTATTTTTTGGGCGAACGAATGATAATTATTGAGGCAGATGCAGGTGTTATCTGATCGCCAAGGGTTATAGGATTCTGCGTCATCGTTCCATCTTCTTGACCCATGTCACATAGTGCTTGATTCCTTCAGGGACTGGAATTTTTTGCACCCAGCCAAGAGAATTCTGGGCTTTACTGTTGTCTGCAAGAGTATCCCGCATGTCCCCTTTCTGTGCATGATCCGGGGCAATCGTCCTGTTGCAAATGGCTGCGTTACAAACAATAGCGAAAACCGGGTTTTCACTGAGGAAATAATTGCGATTTTCACTCACCTTTTTCCACACACTGCCGGGTAAATAATTAAGATCTGGTATCATATCTCATTGAATTCATATCCTCGTACCAAGAATTTCCTCATACCAACGCAGGAATCTATTCACCTGCAACTCCAGGCTGTACCGCGATCGAACATCTTCAACCCCCGCATCTCCCATCTTATCCCGGAGACCAGGATCTTCAAGTAATCGCTGAATTGCTGTTGCCATCGCTGGTGCATCACCGGGGGGGGTGAGAAAACCGGTCACGCCATCACTCAATTGTTCTGGAATGGCTCCTGTTGCTGTTGCTATAACGGGTAAACCGCAAGCTTTTGCCTCTGCTATGGTATTTGAAAATGTCTCGGCATGCGCAGCATGAATATAAAGGTCTGCTGCTTGATAATATCGAGCTATGATACCGGGATTCCTTTGAAATGGCACAAAGTGGATAACTGCTGGACCAATACGTTCGTCAGGAGCATTTTCGCCAAGGGCCAGAAAAAGTATCTGAGAATTCTGGATTTTTTTTGCTATAATTTCAATCGCGGAATGCATGGTGCGATAATCCTTCCAGATATTCTTGCGTATTCCATTGGCTACGAATAACACTATTCGTGCATTTGCAGGCAATCCTAACTCAGATCTGGCTTTAAATTTATCTCCGGGTCTGAATATTGACAGGTCAATTCCATTTGGAATGACACATTTCCCGATAATGGCTGGGGCGAGAATGGATTGTTCCACTCTGTCCATCAGCCATTGGCTGGGAGTGGCAATATATAATCGGCAACGGGAATAAATTTCCTTTTTACGCTGCCAGTTGAAAGATGCCGCGTCCCGTGGGATTGCCGGATGTATCGAGAGGTTGGGGCACTGCCCGCACCCGGTCTTCCATCGTTCACACATAAATGAATGCGCACAGTGCCCACTGAGAAGCCAGGCATCCCGCAAGTTGAGGATAGTGGGGATTTGTTCACTCAGCCAGGGCAATTCCCTGAGGTCGAAATAGTTTCCATGCAGATTATGACAGTGTAAAATATCCGGGCGCTCGGGAGGCAGATCCAGTACGGACCTCGTGCCGGGGTAGTCAAAATCCTCTTTGCCACGTATGACTTCGACCAATCGACCCGGCTGACCTGGAACTTTTTGAATTGAATTGCGCACTCTTCTCATTCCAGAACAGTTAAAACTTTTTGGTACGACCGTATTTCCGGCCCTTATCCAAAACCGGGCCCACCCGCTCCGTTGTTGATCATTTGGAATGACAAACACATTCTTATCATGGCTGATCTTAGTACCAACCGCAAGCCAACTCATATGACCCAGTCTGGTATAAGCTTGAAACAATCTCCATGCAGAACCTTCCGCCCCGCCAGCAAAATCAGATGTGCTTACCTGAAGGATTCGCATCGCAACTAGTATTCTTCTTAATACAGAAAAGCATTCTTCATTCGTCTCTGAAACTCGTCCCTGTTCCAATCCCTCACAAGAAATCGAGGCAATGTGTAAACCCCGGAGGTCGGTCCCACTGTTCCCGGAACATTGTCGCATGCCAGCTCAAAACCCGCATTCTGTACTAATTTTATTGTCTGGACATCAACTGCATCTGCTCCCCCGTAAGGATAGGCAAAACTGGTGACCGGTGATCCTAAAATAGTTTCCAGTTCTTTTTTGGAGCCGAGAATTTCCTGTTGTTGCACCTCAAGAACCTGCTTTGCCAGCATAGTATGCGACATACTATGAGCGCCGATTTCGATCAAGCCGCTGCGACTGATCGCCCCTATTTCTTCGGAATTCATAATGCGGCGATCTGGGCGTCCTTTTTCATCAAACCCAGCCCAGTCATATAATTTTTCTAAAACTTCCTGCCGTTGATACGCGGACATTGGGCGCAGCATCCGGTGCAGGTCACGGTAACAGCGGTACCGGGAGCCCGGATCATTTTTTGAGGTAATGTTCCATGTATTGACTCGTTGGAATCTTTCACTGAGAACCCATTGATGGGTCTTGCCTCCAACTTCCAATGTAAGAGGTTCTGGCAATTTCTCCAAAAAGAACAGAACCCGTTCCAGCGCATCCGAAACCATCTCATCCGAGTGATTCACAAATCCCGTCGTGACAAAAATAGTCGCAGGAACACCATATTTCTCCAGCAGGGGTACCGCATTCCAGAGATTGTCAACATAACCGTCATCAAACGTGACAACAACCGCATTGCGCGGTATAGTACCGGATTCAATATGCTCTTTGAGATCGCGGAGACTAATCGGTTGATAATTCTGTGTGATTTCTTTTAAATGGGCTTCAAAATTCAAGGGAGACACGCAAAGCAATTGAACGTCAGGACGAAGTTCTGCCACCCGGTGGTAAAGTAAAATTATTGCCCGATTTTGGAATAAATTCCTTATTTTGTTAATGCACCGAAGATTCTTCCGGTATATTGCACCCAGAATGGATGACATGTGCTTTAGATATCTCCAAGCCAGATTTACAAACTCAACCAGCCCATCAACAACTGAA
>Ga0326728_10003808_pt1 | contig 45912 bp, 74 predicted proteins | sample MB3enrmetagenome_FD_207602 | JGI IMG/M metagenome (GOLD analysis project Ga0326728, IMG submission 207602) | Lab enriched peat soil microbial communities from McLean, Ithaca, NY, United States - MB31MN | ecosystem: Environmental > Terrestrial > Soil > Wetlands > Peat | place: USA: New York...
TTCTAAATACACTTGAACTTGCCGTCTAATCTCATTCGTCACATGATTTTGGCGGTCTGTTTTTCGAGATAGTCTGATAAACCAACGCCAGCCACTGCTATTGGCTTTTTGTGCTGTGTGCATGCTTTGCCAATCAAACTGAACATACTCTCCAGATTCAAGCACAAAAGGTTTCAAAATTCCATCCCTAATCTGTTCTTCTACCATCGGGTGCCAAACTCTGTAGATTATGCCATCAACTTGAGGAAGAGTGTGTTTGCCCAACGCAAACAAAGTCGGAGCAATTTCTCCATTCACAATTCCAGTCAAATGCTCGCTGTAATATTCAGGGTTGTCATAATTGGGTTGACCAGTTGGAGTAGAACGCGGCACATCATCGTGATGAAATCCTGGAATTGCTGGACACCAGCCTGGCATTAGCATATGCACTCTAGAATCTATAACCGGATTGCAATTTTTCCAATCATCAGGCAAATATTCTAAAAAAGATTGTGTAATCAAATTGCCATGTTTCCTGCAAAATTGCAAATCACAGTTGAAAAACATTGGTTCGTTCTTGATTTGTTCTGTAGTGAAGAAGGGATGAAACTTTCCTCTAACCACAATTCTAGAATCAAAATTGTATGTTTTCATAGATGACCCTCTAACAGCATAGCAATCACGAAGGCATGACCCATTTTCTTATTAGGATCATTGATCACTTGATCATAGGTCAAATTTATAGCCTTGTGATCGTAACCATCGAAATCCCATAAGTAAAGGTCTTGGCCTTCTTCATGCATCTTTTTCAATTTTCCAAATGCAGAAGTTTGCTGAACAGCTTTGGAATACAGTGGAATATAGATTTTCTTGCGAGCTTCTATGTAAGAGAGCTTTTCACCATCCCAATAAGAATAGAGCGGAACCGCTCCTTTTCCCATAGGATATCGATGGGCCCTGGTATCATTCCAGCCATCTTGAGCCCATTTGAAATATCGCTCACCGACTGAACCATCTTCTTCAAGATAGTATTCATAAACCTTAGAAAACTGCCAGGCATTTTCTATATTGACAGATTTGTATCCAGCATACAGATCGGTCGGGCCCAGAAAAAATGGACTCAGTGATTTACTCCAGTTATCTGATCTGGAGGTCGTATTAACAACAACTACATCAGCAGGAGTTTTATATCCTGGCCCAGTTACGTGAATCATACTTATGCCTCGAACTTTTTCTTGAGGCGCAAATATTCTTTGTACTCATCGTCTCCCAAGAATTGTTCTGGAGTAATTTCATCGTCAGTTCCCCAAAGACAAGCATTCATCCACTCTGTAGGAACATCATCCAACGATGTCACTTCCTTTATCACTATTCGACCAGGAACACAATTTTTATCTTCTTCATGTAGAAAATGACGAGCCTCGCGTTCTAAATTTTTTCCATCTTCGAGAAGAAACATAACACTCAAATTTTTGGTAGCAATATATAATTTTGGTCTCATAAATATCCCTCTAAAATCATGCAAAGAGCAAAAGCTTGCCCTACTGGCATATCAATGTTGTTAATCACATCATCCCAAGTCTTACCCAGAAATCGGTGATCATATCCTTCAAAATCAATCAAATAGATATCTTGCTTCGAATTTTCATAAAAGAGCTTGAGTTTCTCAAATGCTGGAGTCTTCAGAACTGCTTTCTTATAAAGTGGTAGGAATATTTGATTTTGGGCTTCTAAATTAGAAAGCTTCTTACCATCCCACCAATGGTACAAATGCTTATTCCAAGCGCCCAATGGATACTTAATGGGTTTTGGATTATCCCAACCAGCCTTGGCCCACTCCCAATAGTGAGGAGCCGGCAGCTCATCTACTGTAGAATATTCGGCGTATACTCTAGAGAACTGAAAAGCATTCTCAATGTTTTTCGCTACATATCCATCGTAGAGGTCTACCGGCCCCAAATTGAATGGACTGAAATGTCTTCCCCATGTACTAGACCTAGAAGTCACATCCATGGACAAAACACCATCAGGAATTTTATGCTTGAAACTTACGGCATAAATCATCTATCGAATGGTCCACCATAAGGAGGTTTTGACATTTTCTTTTGGATTTGAAGCTGCAACGCCTTTGACATTTTGTCTTTGGGGACAGTTATGTGACCAGTACAAACTGGACATACAATGTGATAAGTCTCATATGAGTAAGGCTCTCTTTGATCGCCAGCATAATGATTGTAAACAACATCACTAGAGTCGGCCTCTAATTCAGTTTCGCACTTATCACAAACAGTATGAAACCGCCAACCAGACGTGTCTATCTGCTTAATGATTTTCATACTAATTCTCCCTTAGCTCGGGCTCGGATGGAATCCAAATCGTCATCCACCAAAACCTTACCATTCTCATAAACTGTTCGCATAACGCTTCTAGCAGAAGAATCGAAATGCATCTGAGTACCAGAAGCTTCGTAATGGGCTTGCTGTGCCGCAGAGATATCTCCTGGCTTGAAGAGTGCCAAAGAGACAGTTTGATAATTGCCAGCAGTGTCCCGAATCAAATCCAAGCGACCAGCCTTAGAAACTTTTCCATGGTCAGTAACTGGATCCTTGTAAACATCCACGGAGATACGTCGACCATCAACTTGACGATAGATGTGGCTGCACTTCATGGCAAACTTTTGCGTATCACGATTGAGTTGCTGTAGCAAAGCTCCACCCATACCAAATGCAATGTTGCTAGCACTGTAGTTATGATCCATCAAGTTGTTAAGAATTTCTTGAATAGAGTGTTCATTGATGCCATCTCCCTGGATAATCCTAACGTTGTTAAGGACTTTATATCCCTTTTTGTTGACAGTGACGCCAAACTTTTCTTCAAGCAATTGTGCAGTACGTAACACAACAGCAGGAGGATTTCCAGAGTCAGGTCGGATGACCACAGTGGCTCCAGACTTGATGACTTCCTCTTTGAGTTGCTCGCCCCATAGTTGAGAACAAGCATTCCAAAGGTTGTAAGAATCGCTGACACAGGCTACCAAACCACCGGGCTTGCCGGTCTTTTGGAGCATGTTACGGTAGGCTTCCGCCTCATTCTCACGACCCCAAGAAGTAACTGAACTGTGTTCCATTGCTGGAATACTGAAAGCGGCCATCTTGGAATTGTAGAACTTGTTGGCGCAGCGAACACCAACTACAGTATCCGAACCCATAAAGTTTACCAAATGAGCAGCTCCACCAATCATTGCAGACTCTTGGCTTGAAACGCCTCGACTTCCGAAGTCATGCAGTTTGAAATTGATTTCTGCTTCTGGATCATCTGCCGAGACTTGCAAGGCTTCTAAAATGATCTGTCTAATTTTGTGACTCCTGGTTGCCACTGTGATAGGATACCAGACCCTAAGTAGCATCGTTTCAATCCAGGAAACTACCCAAAAGACTTTGGGATCAGTGGATTCAATACTGACTAAAATGTTATGCGTAGGTACAACGCTACCTTCAGGAACAGCTCGAATACGAACCGGAATCTTTCCCTTGAGCTTCTTGGCAATGTACATCCATCCTTCATAGTTGAAGGGCTCACCATGAGCTTCGAAAAATTCCTTAGCTTCCTTGACCTCTTTAACAGTAACTTTGTGGGTCAAATACTTTTTGATGTAGTATTGCAAACCAAAGAAGACCGTCTTGTTGTACTCTCCACCACGGGATTCAATGTAACTAAACATTGACGTTGTACCAGGCGGGTACTGTAAATAGTGACTTGACTTGTAACTGTCTGTATCAATAATGATGTTTTCAATATCCGTTTTCATAATATACTCTCCGTATTAATTAACTTCTCTCTCTGAGAAGGTTAAACCCTTTCACACAAAATGCCGTCACCAGTTAGACGGACCAAGCTCTGCGCTCCATGAATAGAGGCGTTGACATAGGCTTCGCTTACCCAAACTTCCCATGGTGACCCCATATCGCTTATCATGTAGCTGTGTTTCTTAACAACAACACTTTCTTGAGTTTTTTTGCCATTGGGCCATTGAACTCTAATCTTTTCGCCGTCCTCTAGCGTTTTACCATCTAACTGATCTACATAACACCAATTACTGTAAACCTCTACCTTATTCATGGTTATCTCCTGTCATCCCAATCGCCATTGGGGTCTGAATAATTTTCAGATAGAATTGGTTGGGCATTTCTAGGATTGGTGTAGTAACCACCTCGTCCATCATTGACCCATTGCCCCTCATCACACTTGCACAATAACACTGGACCGTCACCACAACGTCCATCGTAATAAGCAGCCGCACCACAAACTGAACATACATAGTTGCTCATGATTACCCCCATTAAAATTTATTGACGAAGTAAGAGATGATGTGGTAATGATCTTCGAAGAACTCCTCTTCACGATCATGACACTCGCTCAATGGCATCCACCATGCTTTATCAGCATCATCAGAGCCCTTAACTTGTGGTAATGCACCACTTTTCAAGTCTACCAAGAAAGCATGAGTAATAGTTCTGCCTCTCAAAGAACGGTCAGGATGATCGAAAACTCGACTATCTTGAACAGCTTTTTGTAGCTCTTCTTTGGAAAGCTTGATAGCCGTTTCTTCTTTTAGCTCTCTCAGCATACCTTCTTGAATCTTTTCAAATTGATTCAAAAATCCACCAGGAAGAGCTATCAAACCCTTACCAGGATTTCCTTTACGACGAACGGCTAACACATGTCCACTTTTGATAACCACTGCATCTACTGTAACGAAAGTAGGAGCAAATGAAGCACCATCCCAAGAAGCACGATATGCTCGTAAGAAATCATATTCTTCTTTCAGATTTTTGAAAGATTCACTCTTCTTGAAATCTTCAAGGAACTTGACAGTTCCATCGGGAACATATTTCTTATAGGCCGCATCATGCGTGAAATATAATTGACGAATATCAGTGGCATGTGGATGCTTATCCACGTTCTTCACATCAATTCGTGTCCATTGAGGAAATTGATTCAAGTACGAAGAACTACGATCAGTCTCATGACCAATCAAAGCAACCTTGTCAGAACTTTGGGTGAGAAAGTCTACCTTCGTTTGTAAATCTGTCAACCACAAGTTATCGTTGTACAAATAGTCGCGCACAGTGATAAACTTGATGCGCTTGTTCTCATCACTAGTGAGAGAATCTCGAATCATCTTTTCACGATCAGCAGCTTGCCAGGGATTCTTAATGTTGGACGCAGTTCTAAAACCGCCGAGCACAACAATGACGTTATCTGCCTGATTTAAAGCCTCATGCAACAAAATATTGTGGGCATTATGGAATGGTTGGAAACGACCAATAAAAACACAAAAATCAAATGATTTCATATTACACTCTCCGTGTGTCAATTTTTAGGAACCCTCTCTGGGTTCACAATTACATATATCGTTATGCCTAAAACTTTTTGGCAGGATAAGTTGGAAGCGCCCGCCACCATTCGACATCTTGTGACGGAACACTGCTGTATCCCCAATAAGTATCATCTACAGGAATAGCAGGGAGCCATCCTTTGACTTGATCAGTTCGAGGCCCAGGTATCTCATTCCCGTATGCATCCTTGGTTTCATAGGGAGGCTCTTGCCATCTACCTTCGTCATCCACTTTTACATCAGGAGCAAGGCAAGTGGCGCAAAGAAGTTCATTGCCTTCACTATCTGCACATCCATGCACACCACGCCAAAGCTTGACATCTCGTTGTTTACATTTGTGACAATGATAATCAACTGTGAATGCAGCCTTAGGTGGGCGAAAATCCTTGACAAATTGCACCCATAAATCTTTACGCTCCAATTCGCGATCAGGAAGACCATCCTCGTCCAACAGAATGGCCACTTCAATATCACACATGATGTGACGCTGATAATAACCTTCTAACTTGGGCCACCACTTACGTAGTGAAGCCACAATCTGCTCTAAATCATAACCGAATCGTGGGCGTAGCGCTTGTCTAATATAGGATTCGACCAACCAACCGAAATCATTTTGGCTGACTGCAATTTCACCTTCTTTGAGGCCGGTTCCCTTGAAATGCTTCATAAGATCCATTTGTATTACTTCTTTAGTTTTGGAGCAACAATTTGCCAAACACGATAAACAGACCAACCAAAAAATACAAGGTTAATAACCGCAAATGGTTGTGGCCAGGAAGTCATGGCAAAATAACCATTCAAAACCGCTAGCAATATCCACATAAAAAGCATAGTTCTTTCCTCGTCGCCTCTATTGTAATTTCTACGAAAGGCTTGTCAAGGGGCGTCCCCAAAACAAAAAACGGAATGAGAAAGTAAATTCCTCATTCCGTTCAAAATAATCTGACAATTCGTTTAGAATCTGTCAAAAACTTGCTGTGGTTGTTCTGTTCTACGGAACGAACCTTTCTTATCTCCAATACGTGGAGTTCCTCTCAAATCTATATTCTTTTGATTGTCACTGCCTGGAAAACCAGATGGTTGTGGTTTAGCTGATGTCTCAGTGCGAAGCTTGGTTACCAAGTCGTCCCACCAGAGATACTTTACTCTAACTGTTTCGGCAAAGACTGGCTTAATCAAACCTGCCACATATGTAATCTTTTGATCGACATGCTCGCCAGCTCCAACAGAAACCAAACTTTCTAAAGATGCGCTTACTGGTTGTGCATCGGACAAGTAATTGCAAGTTATGCTGCTGTCATTTATATCGCAGCTGAAAGTTCCAGAAGTACTTGTGTTGGAAATGCTGCTAGTAATGGTAGAGCTGTCAATAGAGTTGCCGCCCAATGTTTGTCGTGATCTAGTTCCACCTACATTGGTGCCTGCATTGTAACTTACGCCATTTTGGTAAATCCAGATTGGGCTATAAGGGTTGACAGGATAAACAGGATAAACTGGGTACGTTGGATAGGACGGCCAGTGATGATGTTCTTCACGAAGGATTACCGGAGATGGCTTGTATGGCTCCACGTGACCTTCAGTAAAGACGGCAGCTGCGATAATTCCACGGCTAGACAAATCTCCATGAGTATGAACTGCTACACTGTTATCAGCGCTTGTAAAAACAAATCCGGCTCCTCCGTTGTTGTCTTCTGGCCAAGCTTTTAGATTGAGTGTGCCGTATCCATTGACTACCCACATATCTTTGGAAACTTTAGTGTCGGCTGGCTTGCCGGTAAGAATATCGGTACCATCTAGAGTAATTTTGACTTGAATCTTTTGGAACGTGTTGTTCTTGAAACGAATTTCAAATGGTTCGTTGCCCCATACGCCCACTGTGTCAATTCCATCTACATAATATTTGCGTAGAGTTTTGTTATTGAATTGAGAGTGGTGACTAACGATTTCTAGTGTGTAATTTTGGTGTGACATGCTTTGCTCCTCGTAAATTGGTTGTCAACACCGTATATATCATTAATTTCATAGATCATATCGTTTTTTATCAGTAATTTCATTTCTCGAAGAGGTCAATATAGCGCAAACCAATTTTTTCCCAAGTATTATCCGATAGATAGCTAGTTTGAGCCTGAATTTGTTTTTGCTTGGCATCAGAATTGGTAAATAGCATTTCCAGAGCGTCAGCAATTTCTTGAGGAGTATCGGCCTTGATAGTCGGCAAATCTGAGAAATGATTGACGGAAGAGGTGATTACAGGCAAGCCTTTAGACATAGCCATGCGGGCAGCGCCTGATGCACCAAACACTTCGTGTTCTGGATGAGAAACATATGGAAAGAGGGTAGCTTGATTGGTGCGCAAGAAACTATCTATCACAGCATCTGATTGAAATCCACGCAGTATGGACACATTTTCTTGCAGACCGAGCTTCTCAACAAGATCCATCAGCTCGTTGTAGTAAACTTGATGCTCCACTTTGGCGTATGGTGATTCTGAAAAAAGTCCAGTGAAGAAAACATCGGGATATTTTTCTTTGAGAATGCCAACAGCCTTAATGGAATTTTCCCAACCTTTGTAACGGAAACCAAAACCAAACTGCATAAAAGTTTTTTCCGTCTTGTAGAAGTTCCAAAGTCGTTCTTTGTTAAACTCATCACATCCATGAGGAATAACATACACTTTACCAGAGACACCCTTCTCTTCTTTCAAAAGTTTGCGTCCACCCTCTAAATGAACTACAATTTCTGGCATGGCTGCTTCCACAATAGTTTTGTCTCGGTGATGAAAGACAGAATGCATCGTAACCACAACTCTGTACTCAGCAAGTTGATTCATCATGGCCAACCAGTAACTGGCATTGGGCCATAGACCGAACTCATGCTGAAACCAAATGACATCTGGGTCGTATTCTTTCAAAGCCTTGACTAAATCTTGTAAAGACTTACCACGTTCCCAACAAGTAACTACTTGTGAGTCAGAAAGTGTACAGCAACCGAATTGATGAATGTCACCAGTACTGACTTCATTTTTCTCAATGAAGAGCTTGAAATCCTGGACATGCTTAGCAACTTGTGGCCACAGACTCTCAGAATAGGTAGCGATTCCACACCTCATCTTCCAATTGCCTACGAGAGCTAACTTAATCTGGCTGGTTGCTTTTCTAGAATTTTTGCAACATACTTTGCCGTCTTTGATAATACAAGACGTGATAAGTCCCGAAGGGGAAATATGTGATAATTCGGGCGGAATTTCAATGATATCCAGCCCATCATTATTGAATTGATTATCTGACACCACACAAATACGGTTGTGTCTAACTCCAACAAATCGCGCCATGAACACCAGCCATCATATGAGACCTAACACCTCTTTCTTTAATGTCTCAAAGATATCTGATTCTATTGGTAGACTATTGTGGAATTTCATGTTAATTGTTAAACGAAATACATCAATGAAGTTTTGTTTAGAACAATTGTAATAAGAAATCAAACGACCTTCACATGGTTGGCAAAATTTAAGCTTGTCATGGTGGTGTAAATTGATGTAAGGTGTCCTGGTCATCTCGGATAAAATAATGCCATGAAACCTTTGTGTTACAACAAAGTTATATTGTGAAATTAGCGATGTAACCTGTTCAATATTTTTAATTGGATCTTGGATTAAAAAATGTTTATTTCGTCGATTCATAGATCCAATCAACTCACTGGCAGCCCAATCATCTTCTGTTTCTTGACCGTGGCATAGTGACAAAAAATTGACTTGGTATTCTTTTTCGATAAGCCAATCCAAAAATTGACTAAATTCTGATTTGAAATGCAACCAAGCAGAATGTCTCCAGTAGGGATCCAAGTTTTGAGGAATCACCAGACAATTAGGTATTACTAAAACAGAGTTATCCAACTTGGGCGATGATTGAACTTTGGATTGAAGACAATAAACCAGATCTGGAATCCACATAGTATTTGGGTTTATTGCTTTTACTCTATCAACTTGATCTTGAGAACGAGTTGCAATCAGTTGTGCAATACTCATTAGTTCTAAATGAACTGGATGAATTTCGGCTTCTACACCAACTCCAAGATAGAAAATTTTCTTTGATTTGATCTTTTCTAGAGCATCATTAGTGATATTGGGACAGCTCAAAAGAAAAGAGCCGCCTCCGAAGAAGACGGCATCAATATTCTGTAATTTTTCTGAGTTGATAGCATCATAGAACACAAACTCAAATTCTGGAAATAGATGTTGAAATGCTTCAACGAAGAAGTCATCACCAATATTTAATTGGTTATACCATCCATATACTAGAACTTTCATTTATGATTCACTTAATATACTACGAGCCACTCGATTTCGCGCACGCCAACAACATTCCACTTTATAACAAGAACGAATTGTCGATCATGGTGATGATGATCAATTCTTATATGAATATGTAAATCTTCATCTACAGATTCAACCTTGTACTCTAAGTGATCTTGATGATGTGGATTACATGGAACTGGTTCATGTTCATGTCTGAAATGACAGAACACTTCACGCGGTCTACCAAGTAATGGTATACGAACTGAATTATTTCCGGTTACGGTTAAGTTTCCTGATTGCATACATCGTCCTTAGTAAGATGCGTGCCATTTGATTTCGCGAACGCCAGTGACGCTCCAGCGAATCACCAAAGAAACTCCTTGGCTTGTAGAGGTTACTTCATACTCTAAAGTATCAGAGTTATGTGGATTGCAAGGCACTAGTTCCAGTTCATCTATGAAGTGAGCCTTAACTTCACTTGGAAAGCTGTTAAGTGGAATGACTGCCTGATCTTTCCCAGTTACGATTAATTCACCTTGTTGCATAGGTATCTCCTGGTAATCCAGAATGGACTACACACCAATGCGAAAATATTCACATCAAATATCGAAGTCTTCAGATTCTTCAGTGGATTCTTCATCTTCCACTTCTCGAAGTCCCGGCTCCCAACCAGCCTTACGAGCAAGCGAGTATACCTCAGCTAGCGTAATTTGCAGGGGATGCTGTGAATTATCTCGTTGTAATTTTTCAGGAAACTGTTTTGCGTCCGGCAGCAATCTAGTGAAAATGCCTTTGGCAGTTTTGAAATCCAAAAGACTGACATCCAACATTTTGCTCAAACGACCAGGACGCAAAATTGCTGGATCCATTTTGAATTCATCAGCGTTAGTGGTAGCTACAATGCGCAAGTCTAGCAGAGATCCTAAAATACCATCGCCCAAATTCAACAAAGATTGAATGAGGCTCATGTTCTCAGATTCTTCGTTACGACTGACCAAGCACTTGTCAGCATCTTCCAAAATTAACACAATTGGTCCAGTAGTGCCACCACGATGTGACATTAACAATGGAAGAAGGTCAGGTCCAGCTATGTTGCCAACCACATCTGGAGCGATCAAAACGAACATGGCATCTGGAACTTCCAGTAACATAGCTCGGATCAAGTGAGTCTTTCCTGTGCCAGGAGGACCCTTCATAATGACGATTCGTCCAGAAGGAGCCGCAGTTTTCAGATCATGGATAGCAAATTTGTAATCTTCCAACACTTTGTCTGTGTAGTTTCCATCCACCAAAGCAATACCGGCATTACCGATGCTGCTCAAACCAAGTCCAAATCCTTGCTTGACGATAGCGTAGATATGGCCTGTTCTTTCGGGAATAGTCCATTGGGTATCAAAGTGGTCTTTTAGATCACGGATGAATTTTTCATCAGTGGAATAGGCATGAACGCTTACATAATTAGTTGAACAATCTAGTTCAGCAACACCATTATCCCAAAGGAAAATTCCACTATCACCACTATCAGCCACGGTGCGATGAATCAGGCGTCCACCTTTTTTAACCATGAGATCAAAATACTTTTGGGTGACGGTCACTAACTCTTCATCCTCTCCCTCAGCCTCGACTTTGACATAACCTTCAGCACTAAACTCAGATAGGTGACCATACTTCTTCGCCAAGAGACTTCTTAGTAGCGGCACGACACCAATAGATTGTGCAGTAAGATCGGGTCTAGACCCATCAAATTCTGATTCTTTCCATAATTCCATATTTCGTTCCTTATGATAATTTTTCAAATAGTCTTTCGTCGCCCTTGCAATACTCTCTAAGCTTATCTAACCAAGCTTTCGATTTGATCTTGAACATGATGGGCATCTTTGTTAATTTATCGTTTGCGCCTTTACAAACCACACCTTCAAATGTCATTCCTTCAAGCGTGGACTGTTTCACTTTATCGAACAGTTCCGTGGTAACGCGGCCTTCGTAACATACTTTCGGAATATCTAAATGACCAAAAATTTTAATGAACTGTGTAGGAACTAATATACCCTCTTTATAGGGATTCACGTCGATCAAAGTGATATCCATCTTTTTTTCGAAATTATGATTGCCCGCAAAAGAATCTGGCCCCCAAAATTCAAAGAAACACAGCGCGTCTCTCCAATCTTGTTCCTTAAAAATAGCAGTCAAGTCCTCTTCGTATTTTTCTCTAATCAATGGAATAGCTCGCCCAAAAGGCATGGTCTTCTCATCTGTCAATTGATTACGAGTTCCAAATTTGTAGAATCCCTTTTTAGTATTCCATTCGGCACGAATATTTGACCCATCTAACTTGTCAAAGGCATAAATATAAACGTCTTGCCTAATTTCTTTAGTTATGGATGGATAAGATTTCATAGGAACGGTTTCAATACGTTAGGGATGAATTTGGTTAATCGGCTATTACCATAGCCCCATAGCTGTTTATGTTCTTCGCAGCAACAATTTTCAGTAAAAGAGTCACTGATTAACTGAGTATATTCGGCTCTATTGGGGCAGTCTTTGACAAAATTGCACTTGCGATCCAAATAAGCTTGATGATAACCGCCAGTACGTTGCCATTCACGATATTCATACTGAGTCTGGTCATGTGCAAACTCTTCAGGATTATTATTGACAAGAGGCGGAATTTTGCACTGCATGAACAATTTTCTTAGACATTCCTCGCAAAAACTGAAAACATACGTGTTCATATCCAATAGATGATACGAATCATAGCCACCTGATACTTTGGCATTGTAAAGCCCGTGTGGTATCTGCCCATTCATGGAGCCAATAGGGCACATGGTTCCACCACACATATTACAAAAAATCTCTGCGGGATCGGGTGCCAATTGTGTGTTATTACAATACTCGCAGAGTCGTTCATGTCGAGTGTCTTCTGACCAGTGTGCACATAGCATGCACTTTACATATTTACGTTTGTTTTCCATGATAAAAATAAAGCCGCCCGATAGGACGGCTTTGTAAAATGATTTTGTTTCGATAAAGGTTAGCTGATGACGCTAAGAACATGCTCTTCACGTAGAAGATACACTGTCTCGCCACTGTGCTTAACTTCAACAGACATCTGCTTGTTGAAGAGTACAGAGTCACCTTGCTTGACTTCTAGTGGTGCAACAGAACCATTGTCGGTTAAGTAACCAGTACCTACAGCCAAAACTCTTCCGGTAACAATCTTCTCATCAACGATACCAGGCTTGTACAATAGACCACTTTCGGTCTTCTCATCAGCCTTGACAACGGATACTACGATAAAATCTCTCAAAGGTTTCAAACTCATGACATTCTCCTTGAGAGAGAATATATCACACGCTGTCCGCTTCAATAATTCTAATTAACTGCTCGAAGCAGTATTTGATCTTTTTTCGGTCACACAATTCGTCGAACTTAATTTCGAATTGATACACCTTCTCATAGTCAGAGAAATCCATTCCCTTAATTTTTAGAATTTGACAAGCATGTTTGATGAGCGTAGTTGGGACCACTTGATCATCTTTCATACATTCTTCTTTGGCAATGTTAAGAACCTTGATTCTTAGATTGCTAAAGTAAAGTTGCTTATACTTGTTTACCTTTTCTTCTGACCAATTAAATTGTTTGCAGTATTCAAAAAAGGGTTTATTTCCTCTTTTGTTATTGCACTCTGAACATGAAACAGTTAAGTTCGTAGTATTGAAGGTTCCTCTTTTGCTATCTGGAACAATATGTTCCATGGTAACCGTCTCGATTGTTAATACTTTATCACAGTAGCAGCAAAGCAAACCGTCACGGTTGATGACGTAGTCCCTGATGCGCCTTTGTCGTTTTCGTTCTTGCGCTCCCATATTTCCTCGGTTTATAGTAGATGTGCGTGATCATTAATAGTAAGTAAGCGCCACCCCTGTAATCCAAAGTGTAGTTTACTGATAGAAGTATTTTCTAATGTCAACTTCCAAGTAAAGCTTTGATCGAATCCCATAATGTAATGAAGTAAGCATTTAATAGTCATACCATGAGAGAACACGACAACATTGATTGGTTTAGCTCCAGTAGCTATTCTGTTAGTAGCTTCATCAATCATTTGTTTATTGTAGAGAACATTATCTTCTAACCATTGAGAAGCACGACGCTCTACCATGTGCATCGATTCACCATTGGGTGGCAAGAAGGCATTGGTCATAGCAGCCATACGTAGAAGAACGGGCATAGTATAAGATTCTTTACGAGAAGAGTGTGTCCAATCACCAGCGCTGTATTCTCTCAGCGCTTCAGTGGTTACAAGTTCAACTCTCTTATTTTCTGGTACCTGAGATAAAGCAATATTAGCTGTGTCTAAAGCCCTAATGTAGTCAGAAGAATAAATAACATCCAGATCTAAATCTTCTTTCGCAAGTCTTTCTCCCAAAATCTTGGCCTGTTGTTTTCCTTTTTCGGTCAAGCGGGACTCGCCATGCTGCCCCACCATATCTGGTAATACATTAATTTCTGTTTGACCGTGACGAATAAGATACAAATAAAATTCATTGTGCTCTAACATTAAACATTCCTAATAAACAGGTAAACTATTATAGCAATAAGTATAAAGATTGCCACGTATTGAGCGTTTCTATTCATGTTTCTGTAGTTCTCCCAATTGTGAGGTGCAAGCCAAATCTAGGTTCGCGTGGCAATCCATACTTCTCTCTCAAATTCAAAAGATATGGGCAACTGGCTTTCAACCAAAAGTATTCACCGTTGTCTATAACGCCTGCTTGATATTCGAATTCAATTAATTTGTTTTCATCAAGGCGCCATAGTTTGAAATTGGGAATGAACTCACCTCGAATGATGGAGATGTGCGTACCCCATACAGGACGAGTTAGTTTCCCCGTTTTCTCACCATTCAGGTAAGGATATTGTAAAGTATATAAGTGCCTGTAATACTTGGAGATTTCATCGTCACACATCAACACTAACCATCTATCGCTTGACGAGAGATGTGTGCGTGGTGAATACACCAGCTTACCAATGGACTTCATTTTGATTTTAGCTTCTTGTGGTTCAGGGGGAGGGGTTCGAACCCTCATTTCAACAGCTTCGGAAACTGGCGACCTACCATTAGTCGAACCCTGAGTGATATCAAGTATATACCACTCAAGTGCTATGCTTTTTATTTAAAGATTCGCAGTACAATTTACAATGATGTAAAAATTCATCGGTTGGAGGGATGGCTGGCTTCGGGTCAACTTTATCCGGCAACAAATTCCACAATTCAGGATGATACCAGCAAAGGTCATGTCCTGAAGAGTCTCGATGGGCACGAATACCGGCACGAAGTTTTTTGACTTCTTCCTTTAGTTGTTTAGAAGTCATCGACTCTAAATCTCCGTCTATGCCCTTCTTCAGCTCTTCCTTCTTTAATTTAGCGGTTTGCTTTGCTTTTTCTTTTCTCAGATCAGCAGCTTTTTGCTGCTCTGCACGATACAGCTCTTCAAGAATGTCCTCTCGTGCACTTATACATCTTCTACAATTACACCCTTTGAATGGCACCCCCCAATCACATTCATAGCAATCGAACTGGCCACAATTATTGCATCTACCTTCACTGTCATAGTCGTTACAGTGAGGATTTGCGTTTGGGAAATTTTCTTCCTTACTCATCTGATCCAAACCTTGGCCCTCTTGCAAGAGCGGCCCCTGCACCATCAAAGAAAATATCGGATCGAGAGTGATGATATGGGTCTAAAGGTGGGTTATTATTTGTGAACGTTTCACGAATCTTTTCAGCCATTTCGGAAAGTTTCACATTCTCCAACTCTTCATATTCTAATTCTGGAGAGGCTCTTTTTAGATTTCTGATTTCTTCCAGCATCTCATTCATACGAGTTTGCAATTCGGTGATTTGCTTACTCATAGCTTCATTTTCAGAAAGAAGTTTTAACAAATCCTTCTTAGAAATTCTTACAGTGAGTTTCTTTTTCTCACTTGAGAATTTTTTTGTCGAATTCAAGTTTGTCTTTTTCGAACTCTTTATTTTGATAGTATTCATCTGAACCAACATAATATTTAAGTTCATCCATTCTTTCGGCAGTGGAACCACCGTCGATATCAGATGACTTTAATTGTTTGAGGGACTCGCGCGTCTCTGAACTTAATCGCTCAATGACTGCGCCCGGTTTGTTTAAGGTTATACTAGAACAAACACCAGATACATAGAACAGTGCTCTTCTAAGGGCGTCGATAGGGCTAATCATTTGTCATAATCCAAAAAGGGATGCCAACCTAAAACTTCTTGCCAGAATTGGCAGAAGTCATTATAGTTTTGCGTTACTTTATCTTCCATGAAAGCTTTTTTCAACTGAGAGATTTCTTCGTAGTAATCCGCCTTATCCTCACGCAACTCTTCAATCATTTTGGAGAGCATGGTGGATGCCATCTTTGGTTCCCACTGAATAGCCAATGCGGCTTTCAGGTTTGCCTTTTTGACATCCACTTCTAATTCCTCGATATGATCAAAAAGAAGAGCGAAAACATCTACCATCTTCTCAAAAAACTTAATAGGATCTTGAGTACCAATGCTTTCTCGCATTTCTTTTAACAGCAAGTTACGATCCATTTTTCTCCCAAACTCTTGGTTGGTTTGTTTATTTAATGGCCTTAGCAATGCTATCTAGCTCTTGCAAAGGATCTGGTTGTGGCTTGGCAACCTTTAGGAACTCACCAACGACTCCTTTGACTGCACCTTCCAAAGTATCAGATTCGGCCTTGCAAACCACGACCTTGTTCTTCGGAGCTGGCGTGCCCTTGGCATAGCGAACTACTGAACAATAGTAGCCATGGCGAAGCTTGGAGATGGTTAGGTTAGGAGAGGTTGCGTCTTCCTTGAATTTGAAAGAGATGGCGTTGGTCAACTTGTCAATTAATTCTTGTACGTTATTCATTATGCGTCCTTCATTTTATCTACTAAGTGTCTGACAAATGCATCTTCAGGAGTTTCTGCACGAGTCATCTTAGCGACTTCCTCAGCGAGGTTGTCTTGTTTCTTTTCAATGCCTTCACCAACTTGACAGCGAACGAAATTCACGACGTGAACTTCTCCACCTAGTTTGGCTCCGACATTTTTAATTACTTGCCCAACAGTTGTCTTTGGAATAACCACTGACTCTTGTTCTAGCAAACAAACTTCTGTGTTCCACTTACGGAACTTGCCTTCCAGAATTCTGGCCCATTGCGCTTCTGGCTTATTCATTTCCTTGAGTTGCGTTTCGAAAATGGATTTCTGACGCGCAATTTCTTCGGGAGCAATGCGATCTGGAGAGACGGCCAAAGGATTCATGGCGCAAATTTGCATCGCCAAATCCTCGCCTAAAGCTTTGAAATCTGGATTGTTAGCAGCTTGTGCAGAAGGTGCACGCATGGTAACAAGAACACCAATCTTGGAATTAGAGTGATGATAACAAAAAACCTTTACGGATGGATGCTGCGATTGTTCAGCCCACCATCGACGCACTACGATATTTTCTCTAGTAGAAGATACAACAGCTTTGCGCTCAGCCTCTACTTCATCAACACTGAATGGCAAACCAGCAACGGTGTCTTCATATAATTTGTGTTTGGTGTTATGGACGAAAGTAACAAATTCTTCGCTATTTGCCACGAAATCGGTTTGACAATTGACTTCAATCATGACAGCCAAAGTGTCGCCATTACGAGCAATGTCCACCAATCCTTCAGCAGCTACTCTGCCTTCACGACCGGAAACGATATTGAGACCTTTGACCTTAACAATATCAACAGCTTTCTGCAAATCCCAATTAGCTTCTTCAAGGGCATCCTTACAGTCCTTCATGCCCGCTTGGGTTAGTGCTCTCAGCTCTTTAATTAGGTCAGTGTTGCTCATAATAGTTTCCCTTCATGTATAAAATAAATCTTGTAAAAAGCAAGTCAAGGGGCCACCTATTTTTACAAATTGGTGACGTAAATCTCTCAATCATATAACTTTTCTGTTCAGCTTCCTAATTTTTGATTTTTGAGTAATAATCCACCATATAGGTGGAAAGATTCAACTAGGAGGAAATATGCTGATTGCAGTAATTAACCAATCTAAATTAGTAACTAACGATCAAGTTAATACTATGTGTCAAGCCATTCAAATCCAATTAAATCTGCATGTGTTGCCAGCTTGGAATATGAAAGCTGCTACCATTACGTTCTATGCTGATGCCACTAAGGTTCCAGGTTATGCTTGGGTCGTAAGCATGTTAGATAATTCAACTCAAGCAGGAGCTTTAGGTTATCACTCAGAAGACAATGATGAAGTTGATGCTTTCATCTTTGCTGAACCAGTGTTGAGCAATGGTGGTGTTCCAATGGTATTCAATCCGGCCAACCCAGGTCAGTATACTGTTTCTGCAACCCTAAGCCACGAAGTTTGTGAAATGATTGGTGACAGATTCGCTGGTGGATTTTCCCAAGGCCCACAAATTTCCCAAGGAAATCTATATTGCCAAGAGCTATGTGACCCTGTAGAAAACGATTCCTATGGTATTACAGTCGGTTCAACTCTCGTTGCTGTTAGCAACTTCGTCTTTCCATCTTGGTTCAACCCACAAGCCAAGGTCCCACAAAACAAGCCATTCGATTATCTTGGCAAGTTAACCGCTCCATTCACAATGGACGCTGGTGGTTACATGATCGTTGCTAGCTTGAGTAATGAAGGTCAAGTTACAGCTCAACATGTCTTCGGTGAAAAGATGCCTGAGTGGCGTAAAGAATACGTTAAAGGCGAATTCTATCGTCGTTAATTATTGAAACAAAACATAGGTCTTAAGCTTATTAACCCACTGAACCGCAAGTTCGTGGGTTAATTCATTTAGAGCAAATGTGTTGATAATCTTTTTACTATTATCATTTTTCTCTACTACATTAGCTTCTTGATAGGATGGAAAGAAAATGAGATGGTAATTACCTGACGTTAATACTTCAGACTCTATGTACCCATTGTCATGCCAAATGACTTGATATTGCTGACAGTGAGAGCACCAATATGTTACACCATATTTGGGAACAGGGATTTCTTTCTCACAAAGCTTACAGTTTTTAATCATGAATTATGGAGCGGGTGATGGGACTCGAACCCATGATGATGTCTGCTTGGAAGGCAGATGCCGTCGCCACTGAGCCACACCCGCATTTTTAACTGCTTCGTACTTACCTGGAGCGGCCAGTGGGAATCGAACCCACATTCTCTGTTCGGCAAACAGAAGTTCTAGTCCATTGAACTATGGCAGCAAATAGACGACAAGAGTCGATAAGATCTTTTATTCGCCACATCAAATCTTGCGACCTGAAGGTTGGGATTGAACCAACTATAATTCCCTTGCGAGAATCGCGTTAACCATGTAATCCTATCTGCATTCGTCCTGGAGCGGATAGTGGGGCTCGAACCCACGACATTCTGCTTGGCAAGCAGACATTCTACCACTGAATTATATCCGCTTATTTTAAGTCAAAACTACGATTTTTGCTACCCTTACAAAGGTATGTTTCAACAATCAACCCCTCTAAAACTAATCGCTCACACGTATAAAGAACACCAAAATCAGATGTGGCAAAAGTGTCGCCATTTTTGTGGCAAACTTCCACCCAACCCAAAACATCTAACATTAATTCAGTTTTCTTCATTGGAGCGGGTAGCCGGAATCGAACCGGTCCTCTCAAGCTTGGAAGGCTTGGGCACAACCCCTATACCATACCCGCGTATCTCTTTAATATATCGCTTTATGCCCGGATGTCAAGACCAAATAATGTGCAAAATAACAGGGAAATATTCTACTACTTATCTGTCATACAATTAAGCTTATAAAGTTTTGATTCACTTAATGAGGAAAATATGACTACTCACTCACCGCTTCGTTGCTCAAACTCTGGTATGGTTCGTCTACCAACCGCATCTCAGAAGACCGTTCTTCTAGATCCGGGTTCATATCCAAGTGTTTCTAGCTATTTAAACCAAACTTGGACTTGGAACGGTACAGACTGGGCCAGCCAATCCCCTAATGCCATGTCAATTGATCCAAATGGCCCACTACCAGGACGTATCAACTCCGTCATGGCTTATGATGGAACTAACGTCATGTTATTTGGTGGTCAGTCTAGTTCTTCTACTGGTGGAGTTTTGGAAGATACTTGGACTTGGAATGGTACTGCTTGGACTCAACAATCCCCAGCTAACCCACCATTCGGTCGTTATCTTGCCGAAGCTTGCCAATTAACCATTAGCTCTGGACACGTTGTTATGTTCGGAGGTTTCGGTGGAGCTGGTAATGGTCAGATCATAACTGAGACTTGGGACTGGAACGGCAGCACTAAGGTATGGACACTAGATTCTTCTGGTGGTACTTCTGCAACCCCTGCTGGTAGAGTTGGTCACTGTATGGATGGTGGAACTTCTTACTTAGTAATGTTTGGTGGCCAAAACGCTCCAGGCAATGCGATGTACAATGACACTTGGACCTTCAACGGTACAAACTGGAGTCAATTGAGCCCAGCAACCTCACCATCCGTGAGAACTGGCGCTTCTATGGCTTACGATCAAACTCACAACGTTTGGGTAATGTTCGGTGGTAAGAACTACTACAATTATCTTCCAGAGACCTGGATCTTCAACGGTACTACCTGGACACAACAGAATCCAACCAACTATCCAGCTGGATTGGTTTGGACCCAAATGTGTTGGGACTCTCAAACTGGTACAGTTCTTTTGTTCGGTGGACAAAGCGCAACCACCAACTATCCTTCCAACCAAACCTGGTCTTGGAACGGAACTACCTGGACTCAGCTCTAATAACTAATCTTCTTAATTGAATCAAACGTAAATGCGGAGTGACTAAAAATCACTTCGCATTTTTGTTTTTGAAGGCTGATTCAATTAAGTTTCTGAATGATGCCATTAGTTCTGGTCGATTAGCCCACCAACGCCAAAGGGTAGGATCATTCTCATAAATGAAATGCCCTACTTCATGACTCCAACAGTTATGCCAGCTTCCCGCCCTGCATCGTGAACAACTAACATCAAATCTCTGGTGAGCCGAACAAAATGAATACCACTGACAACGAAATGGGCCCCAACCAACTGTTGGCATACCATCCACTATCGGTGTATCTTTATCTGGCGGATAAGCCGTTTTCATACTTGATATCCGCGTTTTCGCGCCCACTTCATCCAACAATCAATAATCTTTTCATCATTACCAGCGTATTCATCTTTAACTGGCCATTCACCAGTTAACTTATGTAAAGCAAAAGCAAGATGGAAATTTTCTTTCAAAGCTCTTAGTACTAGTGGAATTACTTCGTGACCCATCTGAATCACTTCACTTACTGAGGGGTGACCAAGAATGTCACGAGCTTCTGACGAATGTCTTGTATCAAACTCCCACTTATTAATCAATTCCCAAAATTTATTCTCATCAATCATGTCTCTCCGATGATTCGTTCTATAATTATTTTATGTGTGAAAGAACAGAATCAATAAATCCACGTTCAGGATCGGGGGAGCAAATGGCCCCAACCGTAATCCTGAAGTGGCGTTTGAGTTTTTCAAACGAGCACGGGCCATAATGCCCAAACTCGTAATGGCAGCGAATCTGATTCTTGGACGAAGCAAAGTTGGCAATGATGCCACATAAACCGTCAAAATTTTCAGTGCTGCTCATTCGATCTCCATTAGAGGCAAACAGAACCAGAGCCTTGGCCGACACAGAAACAACCTGCGCCAACTGGCAAAGGATTGACTAACACACAACGACGAACGCCGAAACCGTCGCAACAGTAGTTACCATAAATAACTTGAGCTTGAGCTGGTTGGCTTGGAGCAAGAATGGCGACGACTGCGGCAAGAGCTAAAATTGCAACGATAAACTTCTTCATAATATTCTTCCTTGTAATTCAAAATAACCACATATTGTGGCTGGTAGGGGCTAAGGGAATCGAACCCATGTATCTTGCGAGTCAAGCAAGCACTCTACCATTGAGTTAAGCCCCCATGGTTGGTAGGAACTAGGGGAATCGAACCCGTGTCATCGGAATGTAAAACCGACATTCTACCATTGAACTAAGTTCCCACATGGTCGGTGCTGGGGGATTCGAACCCTCGACTTCCAGCTTGTAAGGCTAGCACTCTACCGCTGAGTTAAGCACCGATACATATATACGGCTAAATTCATATATCATTTATGAAAAAAGCTTACCAGAATCTCTTCAAAACTGCCACTTACTTGAGGAACAAGTACGCCATAGACGCTTCAGCCTATAGAGATGAAATCAAACGAGACCTTGAAATCAATGTAGGTAATGCATCCACCAGTCCTCATTATGGCATCATTCCATTTAGAAAGATGTTGGCAGAGGATCAGGCAACTATGAACATTAACGTAACCAGAGATGGTAACACTATCACTGTTTCAGTACCAAACGTTAATCCACCTGATTTAGAACCTAAGTATGCGCCACTCCCTGAGCAAATCAAAGCTTTCTTAGAAAAATATATTGAGATATACCCTTATAAGAGAAATGGCGAGTATATTGATTACAATAACTTCACTGTGACTTTACAATACTAATTTGGTCCTGGTGGTGGGAATCGAACCCACTCAGTACCGCGTATGAAACGGCCGCTCATCCAATGAGCTACACCAGGATGTTGATTTGTATATATCAACTTATTAATAGATTAATTACCAGAGATAATCTGAGCGTTCTCAGGATCATGTTTAATAACCCACTCATCTGGATTATTAGAAGAGAAGTCCATGAAGTGCTCTCTACATAGCTGATCAAATTCTGGTTTGGTATAACCATTATCAACAATCATTTGGTTAGTTTTAGTTTCCAAATCCATAAGAGATTGGCTTAATTGCTCAGAAGTCAATTGGCTGCCGTCCGAAGCAATGATTGAGTGAAATTCGGGGCGAAGCGCCGTTCGCATTTCCTTAATGAGTTGAGCAAAATCCTTTTTCATTGTTGTCCTTTATTTAGAAAATTAAATACACAGCGGTCAGTTCCAATAGCCACTTCCAGAATTTTGGCAAGTGGGAAGTCTTTCCTCTTGGAAATGGAACAAACTTCCATCTTAGTCTTGTCGCATATTATATCCACAGTAATTTCAGAGTAATCAGGCAATCGATCACTTGCTTCCACGTGACATGGTCCGATCATTTCTGAAATAGCTTGTTGCACTGCCGGGATCAAACTAATTGAATAATCGTTAGCGGTGGTTGGACTGTAAGCAATCTGGAACTCTAGCTGGTAAAATTCCTTTAATCTCATAAACTTGGTGGGCTGATCTTGCTCACGCCTAAAGCTCTTTCCGTGTTGCCAAACACATGCTGGTAGCTTAACCTTACGTTCATTGTAATTACTAAGCAGATGCTCAATGGCCTTGTAAGTTCCCATCGTTGTCTCGGGACGTAAAACAAATTGACAATGAGTTGCCATCTCGTTTTCCTCATCCAACCCAAATGTATCTCGTCCAGAATAGTTTGAGTTAATAAACTCATGAGGCGTAAGTAAAGGAGCTTCTACCTGGATAATTTCAAACCCTCGGTTCTGAGTCTTTAGATTATTGGAAACTGCAGCTACAAAATGGTTCTTTAGCATTTCGCGCAAGCGAATTTCCTCTTCGGACCAAAAGATAAGTCCATTGACATTATACAGGTTTTCCATTGAGATAATCTTCCAATAAGGGAAGTCCTAGCTGCCTCGTGTCGGCCAACTTCATATTCTTTATAGGGGCATAAGAGAATCGGTGTAATGAACAAGGACCATGTTTCACGATGGCCTCAAGGTGATCCTTAGAGCCATAACCTACATTTGAGTCCCAACCATAATTAGGATAGTCCTGATGGAGCTTGTGCATCTTCTCATCACGATATGTCTTGGCTAAAATAGAAGCAGCCATTACCGTTGGGAACTTGGTGTCGGCTTTGATGACGGACATCTTATCATAATCATCCACGCCCAGGCTGTCAAATTTTAAAATTCCATCGCTAATAATCAAAGAATCTGGCTGATACAAAGCGTGGAAAACTTCTACATAGGCATCCTTGAGAGCTACCGCTACTCCATGTTTGTCAATGATGATGTTGCTTCGTTCAGCCAGGTGCCAAGTTATAACCTTATCTTGGATGAGCTTGTGGAGCTTACCGCGCATGACCTCACGTTTCTTGGCGGACAATTTCTTAGAATCGTTTAGGCCCTCTAGCGCCCAATCTTTGGGAGCCCTGACACCTGCCACAACCAATGGACCGGCTAAACAGCCGTAACCGACCTCATCACAGCCTATAATCATAGGTTTATCTAACATATTACTATCCTTACATTAAGATATGAGCTTTGCAAAAGTAGCTGAATTAGCAGAAGATTTCAACATCAAAATCGCTGAACGTCATTTCGAGGAGAATGCTCCGGAAGACGTTAAAGCTGATGATCTCAATTGGATTTCTGCTGGAGAGAAATGGCTAATCAAACAGAACGGTACTGACCCTGAGTTTAAGCCTCATAATCCACCGGGCGCCATTGCTAGCGAAAAAACTTGGAATAAGGCCAAGAAAGCCGTCAAGAAGTACTGGAAAAAGTACGATGAGCCTTGGGCCGTAGTCTATGATGTCTATCGTAAGATGGGCGGCAAACCAAAGAAAAAGTCCAAGAAAAAGAAAAAGTAATTAGATAAAGGCTTTATTCTTTTTAACTCTTTCTAAAAGGGCCTCTCCAAATTCTTTGGTAGCTATTAATTTATAATTGGTAATTGGATTACTTCGTTTGATTTCTTCGACAGAGATGGTCATTAAATGAACATTATCATCCCAAACTTCCCAACGACTTCTATCTTCATTAAAGGCAGGCCCATCTTCGCCTATCCATGCTTTGTAAAATGCGGCTTTCAACATAACATTACGCATTAACAAAAGGTCAGGAGGCAAGCCCCTCCAACCATAACTAAGAATCCTACAATCTTACCGAACGAGAATTGCTCGTGGAGGAAAATGGCAGATAAGATTAATGTTACCGCTGGATAGAGCGATATCAACATAGCTGAAGCGCCAGTATGTTTGTTATTGCTCAATGCCGTATACATTATTATATTGGCGGTAATGGATAAGAAAGCTGCTCCAAAAGTCAAAGCAACGCTGACAGCATTCCATTTGAGATTACCAATTCCACCTTGAAGTCTAATGATAAAAGGTGTAGCAATAAAGAAGGCAATGCCAATAATAATTTGCATGAGCATTGGGGACATCTTATCAGCTGACAGCTTTTGCATGAAAGTTGTCAGTCCCCAAATGAAAACACACAAAATTAGAAGGGCAGAGCTATTGTTCATTATCCTGGCCAAGGGTAAGAGATTACAACGGTGATACCATCGATGAAAGTGTTTTTCATGAGTGGATCTTCTGGCAAATCACAATAGTAAATACCTGGCCAACTGCCAGCACTTTTATCTAATTTGTCTGCGACCTCTCTGAGAGATTCAACGGTTCGCTTACGCAATTCTTCATCGCCCATATCCATTCTCATCTTCTGGAACTTTCGGTCACGTTCCTGAGAGCCTAACCTATATGAGCGATAGTAGGTCAGCATATCAACCAAGTCCTTGTCGCCTATCTCTTGGGCCCAAGCAATCTTAGCTTCCAAAGTCTCTTCAAATTTTTCATCAGGCGACTTATAAGGTGGCTTGTTGGGATCATACAAATCACCTCTCCAACCATTCTCGTACCGATCAAAGAGATCCTTAATCCGAGCAGATGGTTCACCACGACGAGCAAATTCTTCCCTTACATTTTGATAAAAAGTCCTATATTGTGGCAGCTGATTAATGTAATGGCTGATACAATGAACTATTCCATACATGGCAGAAGTGTCTAGCCTACTAATGTCAATATCAACTAAAAGTTGATTCATAACATCAAACTTCCTCTGACCACCTAATTTAGGAAGAACATCGAAAATTAAGCCCATGCTATCGTCATTGGGAGCAACACAAGCTTTGTATAAAGTATCTAAAAATTCTTTCATATTACAGCCTTCAAAAATAAAGGGTCGGTATAAACCGACCCCCTATTCAATCTTTAATTTCCTCTGGCTTAAGAGAACTAATCTCATAATGAGAAAACTTCATAGAGCCTTGAGCACGACCTTGCGATTGTCCTCGAAGCTCTGTGGTAAATCCAAAGAGATTGCGCAACGGCACCAATGCCTCAACCACACGAGCATTACCTCGTGAAGATTGATTGCGAAGTTGACCGCTACGAGCACTAATGGTGCCAATAATTGGTCCCAAATAATCTTCCGGAGTCACTACCTCTACTGCCATGAGAGGTTCTAAGATAACTGGCTTGGCTGCCTTGACGGCTTCTTGGAAGGCTTTAGAGCCTGCCAATTCAAATCCCAAAGCGCATCCATCAACTGAATGTGTGCTACCATCAGTGACAGTTACTTCCACATCAACCATTGGGTTGCCGGAAATAACTCCTCGTTGCATGGTATTTTTGATACCTTTTTCAACAGAGGAGATGAATTCCTTTGGAATAGAACCACCAACCACTTCAGACTTGAAGACAAAGCCAGAACCTCTTTCGCCTGGTTTGACATCCAAGACCACGTGACCATAGACACCTTTACCACCATTTTGGGCTTGGTGCTTATGATTTCCAAAGCCAACCTTGGTAATAGTCTCACGATAAGACACGCGAGGCTGACCAGTGTTAACATTGACGTTGTGGTTGGTACGAAGCTTGTCAACAACGATCTCAAGATGTAACTCACCCATACCCTTCAAAATAGTTTGAGAGGTGTCTGGATCAGTGTAGGACTTGAGAGACGGGTCTTCAAGCAGCATTTTCTGTAGACCAATGGCCAACTTGTCCAAGTCTTCTTGAGTCTTGGGCTCCACTGAAAGTTCCACAACAGGATCGGGAAACTCCATCTTTTCTAGAAGAATGGGGTTCTTTTGATCACAAAGTGAGTCTCCAGTGTAGCTGGACTTCAAGCCCATAGCTGCCACAATAGTGCCAGCAGTGGCTACATCAATGTTCTCCCTGTCTCCAGCATGCATAAGCATAAGTCTAGAGACTCGTTCTGTTTCATCACGTGTAGCATTGTACACGTAACTACCAGAACGGAGAACGCCTGAGTAAACTCGAATGAAAGTTAGGTTACCAGTCTTCTCGCTGACAATCTTGAAGGCTAAAGCCGACAAGGGTTCATCATCTTGCAGCTTACGAGTAAGCGCATTGCCATCACGAGGATGAACACCAGTAACAGCAGGCAAGTCAGTTGGAGCTGGTAGATAAGCCAGTACTGCATCCAAGAGCATCTGAACTCCCTTGTTCTTAAGGGCAGAGCCACAAAGAACAGGGAACAGAGTGCGCGAGATGGTTCCCTTACGGAGAGCTGCCTGAATCTCATCAATCGAGACTTTGGACAGATCACCAGCCAGGAATTTCTCTAGGATAGCATCACTAACATCTGCTAGGGCTTCAATCATATTGTCACGAGCCTTTTGGGCCGTGGCCAACATGTCTTCGGGAATTGAAGTTAGATTGAACTTTTTACCCTTTGAAGTGTCATCAAAAGTAATGAGCCTCATATTGATGAGATCAATAATACCTTTGAACTGTTCCTCTTCGCCCAATGGCAATTGAATGGGAACAGCGTGGACACCCAGTTTCTCTTTGATAGAGTCCAATGACATTTGGAAGTTAGCGCCAGCCTTATCCATCTTGTTGATGAAGCAGATGCGGGCTACATTATAACGATCGGCTTGACGCCATACCTGTTCAGTCTGAGGTTCTACGCCTTGGGAACCGTCCAATACGCAGACAGCTCCGTCTAGGACACGAAGAGACCTTTCCACTTCTACAGTGAAGTCAATGTGACCAGGAGTATCGATTAGATTAATACGATGAGTATTAAGGCTAACGGATTCAGGTGGCCAATAGACAGTAGTGGCGGCTGAGTTGATAGTTATACCACGAGCGCGTTCGCGGGGGTCATCATCCATAATGGTATCCCCGTCATGGACTTCACCCATGACGTGGATGCGACCAGCATAGAAGAGAATACGCTCGGATACAGTGGTCTTACCGGCGTCAATGTGCGCCATGATTCCTATATTACGATATCTCTCAATGCTAACTGTTTTCATAACTAACTCACAAATCGCGCTTGATGCCGTCGAATACGGCCACGGCGCTTGCTAAAAGGTTCTCCTTCAGACAGATTTCGTCACACAACATCATGCGACGATACCCGACATCGTGCAACCATGAGATCTCTAATAGATCTGAGCAAGATGGCACAGGGCTATCTATAACAGATAGAAGAAGGCGTGAACCAACACAGGCTTCTGGATCTTTTTGTATAATTTGGCGTAACGCCTCAATCATATGGTGGGGCTGCTCAAGCTCCACAAATAAGTCTCCACGAGCTGCTACCAATACCAAATTATCCCTCTTTTTGAAATGCTCTTGAACGTATTGCATTCCAGGAATGCTTTCAATCTTTAACCAGATTTCTGCATCCTTGCCAACCATTTCTTGGAAGATATCTACGTCTGATTGCTTCTCTACATAAGAGAGAAAGAATTTATTGAAACCAGCCGCCTTGACTTTCTCAATCTTCTTTTGTTCCAGTGGCGTAAAGACGTTGTCCTCACGGGTCTCTCCACGAAGATTTCTAAAGCTCTTATCCCTAATGTGTAAGGATTCACCTGGAACAAGTTTATATGTGGGGCCACCCTTGAAAACCAAGCGGTTACCGTTCTCAATACGGTTCAGTAAAGCCACATCTGCACCTGCTTTGAAAAGCACAACACATGGAGTATCTACAGCAATGGGGTGGTTGAGTGTCAACACCAGATTGCCGTCCTGAGTTCCCACCTCAATGATTCTCATCTGTCGGCTCTTAACATCATAGTAGACAGGAACATCTGGTGGATTTTTTGCCAACAGATCAAGTTCCCTGTCTAATTCGTCTAGAGTAATCATTGCACTGTTGAAACGAATGCCACTTACTCTATCATCATGAGCAAAACGATTGAAGTGAGTGAAACTTGGACACATAGTGACCAAGAGTTCATCAACCTTTTTATCAAGCTCAGTCATAGGCTTTCTCCTTTATGGGAGCAAACGTTTGGTTTTATTACCCTTCATGTGGGTATGTAGCACAGACTTACCGCCACTATCCTTAACTTCAGCAGGCAGGGCATGAATGGTTTTCAGAGACTTGTAAACAGTATCAACCTGGTCAGGTCGTTGTCTATCTTCAATCTCATCTTTGAAATAATCGATCTTGCCAGTCTCTTTGGCAAAAATACCAAAGATAACGTCCACCACTCGGTCGGCACTTGGTAACTCGGCCATATGATCCTCGCCCAAAACGGATGCCCACTGGTGGGTAATTTCTCTATCCCTGCCACTATAGCTCTTACGAATGGCATAGACAGAAAACTTCTCTTTGAGTTCTTCGAAAACTTTCTTGCTAGAAAGCTTGTCATCCACATCAACGTGAGCAACCTTCTTGGCTAGCTCTAGATTGACATGATCATGGAAGTGCTCGTCACAGATGTAAATCAAAAGTGGCTTGTTAGCTTTGGGCATCTCGACATTACGAGCGTAATATAAGGCTGATAGTTCGTAGGCTTCATGAACTTCTACCGGTCCAGAGCCACCGCCAACAATGAACTGCTTGAGTTCTTCTTCCATCTTGCGGCCTTTGACGAACTCTCTAACCTGCAATGGATAGCTGTCATCTTCGTCAGTAGTAGCAGCAAAACTGATCTCATAATCATCTCCAAAGTATTCCTTGGCCTCATTGTCGAGATAAGGAAGTTTGGAGAAGATAGTTGCCGGCCAATCGCCCATTGAACCAGTTACATCGCACAAAATAACAATTGGTGTCTTGGCGTCAGTCTTGAGTTTCTTGGGAGCCATATCCTTGGCTTTTTTGTTGGCTGCTTGAGCCGCATCATATGCTCGACCTACATGCTTATCGTAAGTTTTACGAGCCGCATCGAAGTCATAACCTTTCCAATCTCCCGGACTATAATCTGCTGTTTCTGACATATTCTTTCTCCTATCTATACAAGTGAGCCCAATTCCACGCACGGTATCCGAATCTATCCAAACCATTGGTACGAATTCCGCCACCAATGGGATGCCATCCTTCTTCAATATAATGAGAAACTACTTCTTCAAAAGTAGTCTTGTTATTTCGAATATTGACATCTAATTTTTCTTCATCTAAGATAAGATAATGCGTAGACATGCTTTCCTTAACTATTGAATCCTGGGATGTTACTCATTCCGGATCTGGTTCGACCGAATGAATCTCGACGAACCTTTACAAAATCATCAAATAAATCTCCCTGTGGACGAGATAAAATATCTTCCTTAGTGAGCTTGGCAATGAAGTCCACCATTGGATCGGGTACCGCTGCTGGCACCTGTTTCTTATCCATCCGCTTGCCGCCATTCAAAGCATAGACCATTAACATGCCTACACTATAATAATCGGAAGCTGGCAATAGAACCTTTCCCTTAATCTGTTCGGGAGATGCAAAGACTGGCGTATAGCCGATAGACTTGGCTGAACTCCCAGGCTTGACCATGGCAAGACCGAAGTCAACCAACACCACTGAATGAGTACTTGGTTGAATGATAACATTCTGGGGCTTAATATCACCGTGGATTACGCCATGATGATGCAAATATAGAAGACCATTGAGGATACGCTCCGTAATCCAGGCCGTAGTCTCAGGCTCAATTCTACCAGCCTTCTCTACAATCTTTTCCAAGGTATAACCTGGAATGTAGCTCATAACAAGAGCCAAAGAGCCATCATCCAATCGTTGCAAGTCACGCATGACAGGCAAAGCATAGTGGCGCAAATCCCAAATGGATTTGGTTTCTTGGATCAAAATTGCATCATGGGCGGCTGAAACCATGGAACAATGCTTGATACATACTGGGTCTTTGGTAATGATGTGTTCACCTTTGTAGGTGCTACCAAAACCACCTTCGGCAATCGATTCGAGAACTCGATAGTTGCCAATGATGGTACCAGTCTTATCCTGGGACTCACGATCGTACTTCTTTCTTTTGGTTGGATCAGAAAGAATTTCGTATGCTGCATTAATCTCTTTAGCTTTAGCCTCACTTCCACCATGATCTGGATGGAATTGTTTAATGAGGGCTTGATAAGCTGCTTTAATGACAACAGAACTTGCCCTGTTGTTTACTTCAAGGGTCTTATACGGATCAATGTCTTTCATGTAGAGAATTACCTCTTACTTCCAATCTAATCACGGAACGCCTCCTGTCAAGGGCGTCCCTAAATATGAAATCTAATTTTGATGATACAATAGGTGTTAGGTATCTTTTCGCTTCAAAGAAGGGAAGTTACCTGATTCAATTCTCTTTTTGAGCGAATCGTCATTTGGATGAATCTGAAGTGCACGATGGACTAAGGTAGCTTCGTCTTCCAGGTGTTTGGGGTCGGGGAGGCAGCACTCAACGGGACAAACTACTTGACAAGACTCTCTATCATAGAACCCAACACACTCATTGCAAAGGTTAGGATCTATGTAATAGACCTCTGAACCAACGGCTGAGCCATCAGAAATGGCGTTGTTTGGACATTCTGGCTCACAAGCCCCGCAGTTAATACACAAGTCTGGAACAATCCAAGTTGCCATGTTTATACCTTCCAAAAAGTTCTGAATATGCGATCCCAATGAAACGTGAAGATCCCAAAATTCTTTTGCATATCTACATGATGCAGATAATGCAAGTCACCCCAGTGAGAAAATATAACCCTGACCCCAGGAATACGCGTCAAAAAGTGGTTCTTAATATGAAAAGCATCATGTAAATAGTCATGAAGGAAAGTCATTAACCCCATCATCAATAAAGCAGTTATGACTAAGGCTAAAGGCAATATTCCTAGTATTCCTAATACAATTGGCGTTGCAACTATCGGAATTGCAAATATAGCAAAAATTCTGAAGGTATTATCCTTGCCAGCATACCTGTAGGTATCCGATAGATAATCGGTTGGAGGATACAGTTTTAAGTGATGAGTCATATGAGCCCGGTTAAGTCGTCCGGTCCAAGTCTGGTGCAAGGATCGATGGACGACATAACCGAACAAGGTTGATACGAAGAAGGTAATCAGAGCAGTGAGGAGAATGGCCAGCATATAAATATGCTATATCATTCCTCGATTGTGTAAGTAGTTAATGCACCTTCTAGCATTTCTGACATTTCAGACGCCTCAATTGCCTTGTCCTTGAGGCCCAAGTCTGAATAATCGTCAGCACAATCCTTTAGTGCCTTAATCATCTCCTTCAAGACTTCACTGGCGCCGTAATCCTTGATGAGAAGCCTCATATTCTGCGCGGAAAAGATATCCATGACAACCTCTTTAAATAAATGCAGTCAAATTACTCAAACGATAAAGGTAACGAATCAGTTCGCATAGCTGTAACATTGGCATATTTCGCCCATCACTCAAATTAATTACTCCATTTGGAGTGGTGGTCGTGTTATACCTGATAGGTTCGTAATTTTTGAAACGAGCATCCTCAATTAATGAGATGCTGGACGTTGAACCTTTTTTAGTGGACTCATTGAGTACAACATCTACAACTTTGTAGTCCGTTAGGTACTTGTGAGGACCCTCTGGTTTGATATCTTGAACGCCAGAAGTGTAGATAAACACGGTAAAATTACCTACATCAAACTCATAATGAGAGCGACCAGGCACTCTTTGAATAGAGGCCAGCTTACGTCTAATAACATAAATGTTTTTAGCGTTCTCTTCTTTATCTAATGTTGTATCCATGCTAAATCTTAACTTGCTGTGGAGGCGTACGATACTTTGTACTTGTCCTCATATTGATGAATGAGTTTAATACAGTCTTGAGCTTGACTTACGGCGTCACCAAAGTAAGCATTTTTGCAGATTTTATACAAAAAATACTTAATGTGGGGCAACGATTCCTGTTTCACAAATCCGCTTCTAATGGATTCTTCAACACCAACTTCTAGTATATTTTCTATCTGATTCTGAATCTTCCAGCCTAAATTATTAAAATCTTTGCAGATGCTGATGATATCAGAGATATCGATTGGGATGCTAAATTCGTCATCCTGTTGGTCAGAGTTTACTGTTGTTAATGCGATTGTTTCAAATTCGGTAAGAGTCATGATGACAACTCCATATTACAAAAAGTTAAAGCGTTAAGTGAATTTAGTGAATCGGAGCACCTCCTATATGCTTGTAGCTAATGAGTATATGCCTTCTTATTAGAAGAAGAACCTCATTATAGCATATATCAAGAACTCAATTTCTCACTAGCCTCAATAGCTTTTTGTAAATCCGAATTAATCTTTTTGTATAAATCCTCTGGAGAATATCCTTCTGCTGCTATACCTGTGGAATGGAAAACTTCGGCTTTCTCGTGGCATGTCGGACACAAAGAAATGCCGTTTTCCCTTACATAACCGCCATTTGGGAGAAGATTGCGATCAGTGATGTGGTGAGCGTCCAATTCTTCCTGGGCTTGTTCCTTGGAAGATTTCATGCCGCACATGGCACACCTATAGCCGTCTCGCTTATAAACAGCGTCTCTAAAGGCTTTTCTGATTGCTTTTTTCTCTGAACTCATCCGTCCAACTCTTCATAGATAATATCGAAGCCGTATTGGTCCAAAAGTTTTTCCATCGACTTACGGACATCAGTATAACGAGCTGACATGTTAGTTACTGCGTTCTTACCATCTTGCACTTCATAGAAAATATCCTGAAGTGTATAGCTACCACAGATCTTTTCCAGTCTGTCCAGCTCATTTTGCAAGTGTCTCATGCTTTGTTCATCGGGGTCGGGGCCAACGGCCTCTTCCACAATGTCAAGTGGCAAAGCAGGTGGCGCTACCACAGGCATTGCAACTGAGACTCCCGTCTGGAGTTGATTGACAAACTTTTCCTTGTTTGCCGTTTTACTTCCAGCAAAATGAACCATGACCTGCTTACCCGCCATAGTATCAGGAACGCTCTTGAGAACCTCAAGACTCATGAACTTGACGTACACAACATACCGGCCATAAGAGTCCGTACCAATATCATAGAACCAATCTTTGCCTTTACACATTTGGCTAAGCTGGCTCATGCCTTCATTGAAATCCATAATAAATCTCCGTGAATAATGAATGAATAAATTGGCGACAGCAGTAGGAATCGAACCCACATAAGTCGTTTTGGAGGCGACTGTCTTACCATTAGACGATACTGCCGTGAAACCTGTAAATGCAGAGGACTCGAACCTCATGTCCTTATCAGACACCCAAACCCTGCTCGGGCGGCATAGTCGCCTGACTATGATTACTTTTACAGTGGCAGGAGCACTCGGATTCGAACCGAGATAACGGGTTTTGGAGGCCCGCGTACTAGCCGTTGTACGATACTCCTGTATGGCGGAATAGAAAGGATTCGAACCTTTGGACCCAATTAAGGATCATCTGTTTTCGAGACAGACCGAATAATCCTCTCTCGCACTATTCCTGGCGGAAGGTACAGGATTCGAACCTGTGGACCCCTTTTACAGGATCTCTTGTTTAGCAAACAAGCGCCATCAGCCTCTCGGCCAACCTTCCGTATCGTATATATTATATCCCGTTATTAGCAAGTTCATCAGTCAAATCTTGCAATAATTGGAAGTTTTCGACTTGATCTTTATATTCAGATGGAATTCCTTCAAGGCCATAATAAGTTCCTGCCATAGCTCCAACTATTGCAGCAGTAGTATCAGTATCACCACCACCTTTAACAGCCATCACTACAGCATCCTTGAAATTATTGGTGGCAACCAAACAATAGAAAGCTGCCCCAACAGTTTCGGGAACATAACCAGCCGTCCCGATCTGCGCAAGGGCCTGCACCGGGTCTAGATTGTCCTCCCATAATTTTTCAGCCAGAGTCAGCTTATCTTTCACTATAGAATCAGAAATGATGTCTCTAACTTCAGCTAGAACACCAACATTAGAATGAGTTCCGTTGGCTAAGAAGCCCGTTGCCAATGCAACCGCCACTGAACCCATCTTAGGCTCATGAGAGTTATGGGTGATAGTGGCATCCATCATAGCACATTCCATCAACTTAACGAAGTCACTGCGGTAGTATAACCCAATAGGTGACGCTCTCATGGCCGTACCATTACCACCAACTGGTAAACCGTCTGGATTGAGCTTAAGACCACTCTCAAGATAGGTAGCACCAAACTTGATGTTAGTTAAAGCTGCGGCGGTAGTTCCGCCAATACCACGGGTATTACCCGATTCCATCCAGGCTAAGTACTTCATAGAGACATCTTCTGGGTCAAATCCGGCCTTCTCTATTAAAGAGGCTGAGAGAGCAATGCTCATTAGAGTATCGTCTGTGTATTGACCTGGCTGACCTTTCCAGAAGGTTCCTCCCTCTTTGAACTGACCATCCCACTGTTTGAGTAAAGGGCTGATGGCAGGTTTCATTTCAAAAGGATTACCTAGGGCATCACCAATAGCACAGCCAACTAATGTAGCAATCTTGTTCATAATCCGTTTACCTTTTTGAAGAGTGATAATTTCTTATCAAAATCGTCTCTTGTTGGAGTTTTATAGTTTGTAGAATAGTTTCCATGGTACATTTGATACGAGGGCAAGTACCCCATCATATCCGCTATGTGCGAAAAGTCTCTTTCAAAGAGCCAACGATCTGAATACAAATGAATTGGAGTCGTAAATAACTTCTCAGATACTGTTTCCATGAAGCTTTTAACTATTGAGCCGCGCACAATGAAAAAAGTATTTATGTAGTAATAATGCATTGGCTTATATTTCAAATTGGCATTAAAAATACCCATGCATTGAAGTTTTTTGATATCGATCAATACATCCGTAAATGTAATATAGGGACCATAGGAGCCTACTTGAGGGTCGTCAAAAGCCTTTACTCCCAAATCTGAGAACAATAAATCATACATCTCTTTACGAAGAGGATCATTGTTTGATGTTATTCCTTTTGAGTGAACGAAATAACAAAGATCGTTTTCAGGACAACCATCATTTTTATAAGCTTCGAGTCCCGCCAAGAAAGCAGACGCATCTGAGTTAATAACCATCGATGGTATAACTCTCTTATATTTGATAGAAAGACGATCTTTCATGCCATCAAGCAAATCTTCTGCTTCTGGAATACTATTTCCCTGAATACCAACATAAATTTTGGCATTGGGGCAGTACTTACAAAAGTAATCTGCTATTTCATCTAAAACAAATTTCTTGTCTAAAGATGGCAAATAAAGAGCAAAAATGACGATATTATTCATGTCTCTTCCCTGGGCGGTAACCATACATGGCTAGGGTCGGTGCGATTACGGGAGATATATCATGCGGCAAATTGAAGTAATCAAACCAAGCCACATCATAGAGATCGCTTCCACTCTTTGGAGTAGTATCACCTTTAACTGATGCTTGAGCTACCAGTATAATACGATCGGGTAGCTCAATTAGATGCGGAAGTTCCCAGCGTGAATATCCAACTGTTGACTCAACCTCCAGCCCTGTTTCTTCCAATATTTCTCGCCTAAAAGCCTCTTCTAGCGATTCACCATCATTGACCCCACCACCAGGCATGACATACATGCCACGGTTAGGATCTTTGCCACGACGACCTAAAAGAATATCGTACCTATCACTTTTGATAAGGCCAGCAACACCTATACGTTTCATTAGCCCTCTATCTGTGCTAAAGCGTTAACGATCATGGATGGCAGAGACAATCCAGCAATTTGAAGTTGTTCATTTTCATTGTGTCGATTGATAACTGCTTGAACTTGATCAAGAGTTACTCGATAGTTATGGGCATGCAATACCTTAAGGATTGATGTTGCACCATCTATGGTGTGATAAAATGCGTTGTGAATTTCCCAATGAAGTGGAGTCCAAGTTGCAGGATTTTCCATAATGTCTTACCTAATTAATTGATTGGCGGAACAGGTAGGATTCGAACCCACGGAGGGCTGTTAACCCTCACTGATTTTCAAGACCAGCGCCTTAATCCACTCGGCCACTGTTCCGTACTTTAGAACTCTCTACTTAGAAGGTATTGTTCTTCTTTTAGAAGAAGAACTTCATCTTCACACACATCTTCTATTTCTAGAGCTAATGCCAAAAGAGATTTGATGTGTAAAAGTCTCTTCTTTTTTCTCTCGATAGTTGGTTCGGCTTCGAATTCGAACTCAAAATCTTTCAAGCATAGAAGACACATATTGCACCTTTTGGTTATGGAGGAGACTGAGGGATTCGAACCCTCGGAACCCTTGCGAGCCCACAACCTTTCCAGGGTTGCCGTTTAAACCACTCACGCAAATCTCCGTGATTTAGAACTTACTAATCGTTCCGTAAGAAGTATTTGCACCATTCTTGTGCAATCCTGGTACATATCCTAAAGTCAGATTCAGCTTGTTCATTGGAGTCGTGGGTCAGATTCGAACTGACAACCAACTGTTTTGCAGACAGTGCCCAAGACCGTTTTGGGGTCCACGACCTAGCGTATGTATATATCGTATTATTGCCTTGATTTAATTAATTTTAACATCTCTTCTTCAGAGTACCTGCTCCACTCAAAGAAATAATAACTTTTCTTAGAGTTGATATCAGCTATCAAAAAATAGTGAGTCTCATCTGTCCAGGCGTAAAATAATTGATTGGACCAGTCATCAGGATTGCCGCCATCAACATCGAAATGAATCATATCGGAAGTCTTGACACCATATCCCTGGTCTTCCCAAAATTTACGAATATCAGAATGAATATTAAACTTTTCCATTTTTAAGTTTCTTGTCAGCCAAGGCAAAGTTTGTGAAACGTTTGTCACCGGTCACATCTTTAATCATCTTAAGAAACGGTGGCAACTCCACTTTGCCGTCTTTGTCATCAAGCTCAATTTCTAAGATAGCCAGTCCTTTGAGATGACCCTTGAACAAATCCAATTCAAAAACTTGGTCATGCCATTTGAAAACGAATCTGGTTTTTTCCACGGCACATTTATCTGGATTTGCATTTTTCAGAGACTTTTGATATTCCTTTTCGGTAATCTCATGCTCAGTCTCTTCGTGGACGCCAGTGTCACCAGTTGGCTTTTTCTGATTGAAGTGATAGACAGTATCGGTGTCGCCACTTAGTCCCTCAACTGTTTTTCTGATTCTAGCGGCTGGCTCTCCCTTTCGAGGAGTTAAGTAGGTTTGATTGATGCGTTTTACATCCACGATGCCATCAAAAAGTTCTGCTAAATCTGACCAGGAGGAAGGAAATCTGACCAAAAACTTCCTTTCAATTTCTAATTTGGTTCCCATATTTACTTGTCACTCTATTAGCATAGTTTGGCGATTTAAACCGTCTGTAGACTTAGAAAGATCAAAATTCTTGTCAATGAAGTTAATGACCTTCTGAGGATCGATTCCATGATTGAAAACGATGTTGGGACCATGATTGTCTAAATAGACGCATTTGATGCCCGGTTCCTCAATTTTTAGACCGTCGCTGGTGTTCTTACCACACTCATGACTCCCACACTCGTGAAAGAACTGACTTCTAATTGAAACCTTAGATTGTGGCTTGGGAGGACAGTGAAAGTGTACAATGCAGTCAGATTCAGGGTGATCCTTGAAGATGATCCTCTGTGACTGACCCCCTACGGAAGGCTTGGCACCAAAGGAAATTACCTCATTTGGACCCTCTGATTGACACAAAACCATACCTACCTTGTCAAGCTCATTAAAGTTAACTTTGCGTTTAGAGGTGACAAAAGAAGTGGCACTAACCTTGGTTGCGAAGTGACCTACAGTTGATCCATTGAATGGTTTGTAGGCGCCAGCCTTGATGCAATGGTCAACGACTTTCCTCAAAGAATCAGGTATCATGTCGGATTTCCAAGGAACTGAGTCACCTGGAACCACTGTAGAGTGGGTAAACGTACCTTTAGCACGAGATAGCGTCATCTCCACCAAGCCCGACAATGCCGTTTCCCTTTTGTCGGTTACAAAATAGCGAGCTTGCTCTGGCGTGATGATCATGTTCATACGAGTCTTGGTATCATTGGCCAAAACTAGGTTACAACTATTGGTCTTGAGTAAGTGCAATCCAGTTAAAAACTGCTCATCCTCGGTTGCCCCACAAGTTGTCTTGAAGGCTACCAAGAAAATATCCTTACGCTCTTTACGAATCTTAGAAAGGATCTTGGGAGCTGGTTTCAGAATCATTTTCTGCTCACCCTCCGAAGTCTTGAGCCTCTCTTCGTACTTACCACTACGAGTTGGAATGCTATCATTCCACTCATAACCCGACGCCCCTTCAGTTGCAATACTGCCCTCATAGTCTACTAGGGCTGGATTGAAGAAGATAATCTTGGTGCCTGGATTAGCAATTAACTCATCCACCAACTTAGAAATATCTTCATTAGTTTCTAGTTTACCATGTTTAGGATTAGCCATTTTGGTTAGATGCAGACGAATCCCATACTCAAATTTTGCATCTTGAATCAAGGTCAGATCGTATAACATACGCGCTGTGGTGCCATAAGCAGGCGCACAAAGGGCTAAATGGTTGCGGACATGATAAACTGTACCGCCACCAATGATTTCAATGTTTTTCATCTTACCTCAGGTATAGGGATTAGCGCGACAAGAATAGCACAATAAAGTACCGTCTGGCTGATTGGGCTCGGCGTACTGATAAAAAGTTTGACAGTTACAACAAAACATACCATCAGGATATGTTTTGTTCTTAATGTTGTTAATGTAAAGCTCTAACCTATCTAGTAGGGTAACTAGATCAATGTTGGCATTAGTTTGCTTGATGACCCAAGATAGAGACATAGCAGTAGTATCTACACCCTCATCTCCTGGTTCGGGTGATGCAATCTGATAGGCCGCATCATGTTCACCTGCCCAACTCTTAAGTATTTGAGACAGGACATTACGTTCCTTAGACATTAGCTGGCGTCAGAAGTAGTACCAGAAGCAGTAGTGTCGGTGGTTGTAACGCTAGGATCAGCTTTCTTGGTACGCTTGCCAGCTTTGACAATCTTTGCTGGTTTGGTACCTTTGATGATTCCACCGTTCTTACCACGGGTAACATAAGCCATACTGGTGTTGTGAGCAAAGTGATTTACGAAACCTAGGACTTCTTTTGGGTCTTTGGCAACTGCTAGGCCAACTACTTGGGCTAACTGCTTGATTTGTAAACGTTCGCCATCTTTCATGGTTTCAATGGCATGCTGAGCAGATTCGAAAACTTGCTTAGAAAATGCCACCATGGACTCAATATCGTTATTCGTGCTCATAGTAATTCTCCAAAATTCGAGGATATACCTCGTGTATATTCATTACTATATACACACTTTCCATAATGTCAACGATATAGAAATTAAAAGAATTGGGGCTTCTAGGTTAAATTATACAATTGCAGTGGATGCCCTGGAGTTACCGACCCAAATGCTTCCATTGAGGCGTTACATCCGCCACCAGAAACCGCAAAAAAGGTGGTTTCAACGCTTACGACAACTGCCAGGGCCTGAACGCGGTTCACCTTTGTTATCCACAAAGATGATACCACTTACTCACCATATTCTTTCCAATTATCTGGAAAATGTTCTCGCAATTTATCTAAATAAGCTTGGGTCTTGATTTTGGCCATATAGACCTGGCCATCTACTACGCCTTTGACCACCACACCTTCTTGAACGTCATACTTACCTTTTCTGACATCAACAAAAAGCTGGCCAGTGAATTTGCCTTTGAAAACAACTTTGGGTAGATAAAATTCAAAACTCTTAAAGTCTTCTAAGAATTCTTCTGGGGGAAGCATTCTACCATCTATTTGAACATCTATCAAATGAAGAAAACACCGATCATATGGATGATGACTGCCCGCAAATGATTTAGGACCACACCATTCCATAAATACGATGACTTCGTTTGCTTCACTATATTTTTTATTGTTACTAATGAAATCATCAAGCACTAAGATAAAATCTTTATCGTTAGATAACACTTTCTTAAGTTCAGGATGTGCTTGACAAAAAGACTGAATACCGTTTGGCTCAATAGAAAACCTATCTCTTCTAGTACCAAAACCAGTTCTCTTACCTTTATCATAGACAAAGTGAATATTAGTACCATCCAACTTCTCGAAAGCAACACATTGCCTGAGTGGACAGTTAAGAGTATCAGGAATTTTGGGGTAGGCTAATTTGATTTTCATAATAAAATCTTGAGAGAAGTAGTTCTATGAGCGGAATTCTGTCTATAAATCGAGACAATCATTAATCTTGGCAACGAATTACTTCGTTGCTCCAGCACCAACCTGAGATAATAACGACCGGATTAGTCTCTCTCATTTAGGCTTGCAGCACCTGGGGTTTACCTTGCCATGTTTGTTGCCAAACGTGCGGTGGTCTCTTACACCGCCATTTCACCCTTACCACTTACCGTTGCTTCCTTTCGGATCTGGCGGATTCGTGGCGGTTTATTTTCTGTTGCACTATCCATCACCTCACGATGTCTGGCCGTTAGCCAGCAGGCTATCCTAGCTGTTCCGACTTTCCTCTGCTTACGCAGCGATTGTCCAAACTACTTCTCTCAAGTCTTTATAAAAAATATGGGTACGAAAATTTCGTTAATGAAAAGCTGGTTTAACAATTGCTGTCTGCTTATTGCGGCCCGTCGGGGCTTAAACATTGCTAAGTACTTATGGCTTACCGCTGAAATGCTATTATAAAAGCTAAGTGCTAACCAGCTTATAATCGCTGGGGTTTGTATCAGCATCGGAGCGAGTATTTGTCCTTTCGGACGCCATTGTGCTTGCATATTGCAAACTACTCAAATTAATTCCCGAAGGAATTCCCTAGAGAACGGGGATCACCAGTTTTCAATTAAGTACGTTTTCGTACCCAGTCCTTTGCGCCTTAGCGCTAAATCTTAATATTCCCCGTGATAAATTTTCCAACACTGTGGACATCCGGTTGGAAACTTTTTTGAGGCACGAGGTTTGCGTTTCGCCCTGTATGATTTATGGACTGAACATGTAGGCCCATAAAAATTACTGCGATTCTTGGTCATTAGACCGTCACTTTGTGGTTGTGATCTTCGACAACATTATTCAATGTCTCGAAGCGGTCTCTTAAAACTTTGACTGCTTTAGCGCGGTCTTGCTCTGATAAATCAGAAACGAAAGTCACTTCTGTGGCACGAGTTACCATGACGCAGCTGGTAAGGTCCCACTCTTGCTCACGGTTTTTGACCGTTTCATTTCTGAGATGCAAACTTGTGAGAAAGGCAATTTCACCTTTGAACTCTTGCAATCGGCGGATAGCCTCTGCATGAGTAATGGTCTCACCAGCATCATTAACTGTTGCCTTAGCATTAGCAACGGCAACACGAGATTGCAAATCAAGCATCTCTTTTTGAGCGGCAGCACGGGCTACCATTTCCTCATGGAATGGGAAGGCTGGCTTTTTACCCTGCTCATAACTGACGCTTTGCATAGCTCGTTGAGTATGCTCAGCAATCTGACCCTTCAATTTCTTGACACGACGCAATGCTTGTGCAATGGTAATCTTGGTGGACATTTCTTTCTCCTTCAAAATAGAATCTAAAGTATAATCATTACCCGCGCCAAGTCAAGGGCAGGCAATCCTAAAAATTACTCATCCCAAACTTCACACAAATAATCAATTAAATCATCACTGCTAATTAGCGATGAAAAAGCTTTAACATATTTCTTTTTATAGTATTCGCTATCTACAACTGGTTGTACATCGAATTTATCAATGAGTTTCAGCTGTAACTTTCGACTATACTTGCCAGCACACTGTCTGGAACAGAATGGACCGGCTTTGTTTTTACGAGCCTTATCTCTAATTAGACGAGGACTACGTTCAAATTCTTTCTTACACCAGGCACAATTAAATTTGACCAATTTAACTCTTCTGGTATCCTCAGTAGAGTGTTCACTACGAGGCATGATTCTTAGATTATCCAAACTATTGTTATCGAAATTACTATCAATATGGTCTACAGTTTCCAAATTTGGGTCGAGTTTTCGGCCTAATTGTAGCTCTAGAATCCATTTTGGATAGGAAATAGTGCGCCTGGTGCCATCATCTTCTATGACGATGACAATCTGACGACCATCTTCTCTTTTGTAAGGACCATGAATTTTCACATAAAGATGTGAAATTAGTAATACTTAGGCTTATCTTCTTTTGGGTGGGTAGGTGATAGCTCTAGGATTTTGTTTTGGAAATACTCGGGAAGAGAGTTCCAAAAAACCATTTCCTTTTCATTGAGCTTACGGTCTTGACGTAGACCAAAAGGAGTGGCGTTGGTCCATTGAGGAACACGATCGATTTCGATTGCTTTGCCAGAATCATCTAGAACATATTTGCCCAAAGCATCTCGTTCGTAAATGATTGTGTAGGCTAGATATTGAAAACGAAAGTCTCGGCCCCTGTAGTAATCATATCCCCAAATGATTCGCCAGTCATGACGATAACCACCACGTTTCTTGTTCTTATCAGCTGGGGTGAACCAGAAAAGTTTGTTACCAACCTTGCCCACGATACGACCATTGAGCCAGTTAGTTATGCGGTTGGTGTCGCAAGCGGGAACTGCGCCAGCGTAATGGCGTCTAGGAATCTTACGTTTCTTGCAGAGGATACCGGCCTCATCAACGTAGAAATCGTTATCGCTATAGCTAGTATAAGGATCCTCTGGAGCGTAGTAGCGATAACGAACCTCTGGATTGATTTGTACGGAAGATAGCAAGTGGTCATACACGATATGACGACCAGCAGTAGTACGAGTATCGAAAGAGGCAGCTACGTCAGCACGAACATCATCCCAAGGTCTACCAACTTGACGTCTAAGCCAGCGGTAGATTGGGCCGAGTTTATCACGGAAGCCCTTGCTGACGTGTTGAGGTGGCTCCACATCCTTCTCGAAATAGAGTTCAGGATCTGCTAGTAGTTCTTTGATGTAGTTACGAACTTCGGCCCTTTGTTCGGCATGTGAGTTGCGACGATCCCACTTGTTACCACGATAACGACCACCTTCGATGATGGTACGGGCTAGATTTTTGGTTGACATTGCATTCTCCGAGGAGACAAATTATTGGAAGACTAAAATGGTCTTCACTCTATTGATTATTTTCTCTCTAGTAGTTTGAGAGAAATCAAAAAGCTTTTTATTGTATGAAAACTTGGTTGGCTTCTTGTCTTTAGATTCGATGATATTATTTTCTGCATCGACTTCAAAGATAAGAATTTCGGTCCCACCATTATCAAATTGGGTAATTACGTATTCGTGATTGCCTTCAAAGACAATTAGATTTTCGTATTCAACTCGATAAACGGGTTCCCAATGAATGAAGTAAAAACGATAATGCTGCCAGTCGGCAGCACAGCAAAAGTTGTATTTTCTAGTTTCGGATCGAACTTTCCAATCTAATAAATCTACAGGTGATTTGCAAATAGGGCACTTGATTTGATTTAGAATTAGTTTGGCTACTTTGTCCACGACAACTTAATATCTATTTATGAGTGGTAGCAGATAGCGGGAGTCGAACCCGATGTCTCTTGGGTATGAACCAAGCGAGGAACCGTTTCTCTCATCTGCATATTGGTTCGGGAGAAGAGGATCGAACTCCTATTCGCGGATTCAGAGACCGCTGTCCTACCATTGGACGACTCCCGAATATTGGTTGGGGTAGTAAGAATCGAACTCACGTAAGGTGATTCAAAGTCACCGGTCCTACCATTGAACGATACCCCAATGTGTTACAGTATATATCTTTATTCATAGAAACTGTATGGTACCTCGCTCAGGAATTTCACCTGATTCTATGCTTGTGCCAACTATTTTCAGCCGCGATAGACAGCCATCATAGATTATTTCGAATTGCGAGGTATAAGATTTTCAGATTTTGAGGGTCTTTCAGCCCTTCATCAGGGACAAAATAGGCCGGTTCACGATCGTTAGGGTCTCTTAACCACTTACCTTTTTTGGCATCTCTGCCAAGAAGGTAACCCTTAATATAACACACGTTGTCAAAAACTGCAACACTAACAAAATAAGCGTCGTCAGGATCGTCCATTCTAACAATTAGTCGCTTTGACATGTCATCAATGCTTCTGACTTCAAAAACGGTCCCAACATCTTTTTCACTCTTGAAAGTATTGACAGAGCCACACCAAAATACATTGAGGTGCTTAGCAAGGACACATTCTGCAATGGCTCCTTGTCTATCAATTTTCAAACCATCTTCTCTGTTAGCTTTTAGTCCGTGAGCATCAGGACGATCATCATCGTCTTTAGATACTGAGGTTCTAGTCTCTCCAATAAGGATTGCGACTTTTCTCTCGATAGCTGTTAGTTTAACAGGAATAGGATCGAAACCTAATACTTTCATGATGGTGGAGCTTGTGGGGATCGAACCCACGACCTCAACACTGCCAGCGTTGCGCTCTCCCAGCTGAGCTAAAGCCCCATAACCTTGGTGGACACAGAAGGGATTCGAACCCTTAAAAACCTGATTGCAAGTCAAGCCGCAATACCCAATTGCATCTGGCCCATGATCAGACAGTTTACGAATATCCGAGTCGTGTCTAGGACTTGGTGAATCTTCAGTTGAGATTCAAATTTTTGCTCAGTCTGAAGCTGATTAATGAATGGAAATATACGCGTTTATATTTCCTAATCAGCCAGTGAGCTATGGTGGAGCCTGCGGGATTTGAACCCGCCGCCTCAAGCTTGCAAAGCTCGCGCTCTCCCAAATGAGCTAAGGCCCCATGACCTAGTAATATAACTCTTTATTACCAGGTGTCAAGTTTTGACAAATTCTTTTTAATTACAGCTTCTTAACGTCAGCGGCAACAGTAGCTTCAGCACCCTTGGCCCAAGCAACTACTTGTGCGCCTCTGCGAACTACTAAGTCAACAAACAAACATCCAACCATAACCAAAGATAAAACGGATAGCATGATATTTCTCCTATTATAAAAACAGTTTCCTACACTTATATATCAGATTATTGCTCACTACTATCAGGTAACACTTCGGCTCTCTTGGCAAGTTCTTGATCTGAT